>CDYX01037420.1_pt1 | contig 83366 bp, 73 predicted proteins | sample 554871 | NCBI WGS metagenome assembly CDYX01 (sample SAMEA3182061, study PRJEB8094) | gut metagenome | biome: human; feature: gut; material: Stool; isolation source: human stools | place: Canada | collected 2013-01-14 | reverse complement strand
TTATTATACTTTGATTGTTTTGTATGTGTCAAGTTTTATTATACAGGATTAGATTGGATTCGTTCCATGAACAGCATCCGCAATCGTGCTGAAGAAATCGTTCTCAGCGAGGTGATTTACAACTAATAAACTGCGGGGCCTGAAATATGGCTCCGTTTGTTGTTTCGCCAATATCAATATTTGACAAACAAATGAAACTTTTTGTTTCGTAGAAAATAAAGCATACTATTTTCAAGTAACGCTTGATTTTTCGTAGAAAATAGTATATAATAAAATTGTTTTAGTAGAATTGTAATTTTCTATGAAAGGTTATGCTTTATGAAACGTCCGGATTATCTGAATCAAATACGAGGCAATATCGAAAGAGCCGAAGCCGGTTCGGTGTTTGTTTCGACAGACTTTACAGATATAACCGATAAGAAAACGGTGAATATGGGTCTTATTCGCCTTGCGGATGAGGGCTTAATAAAAAAAATCTTGTTCGGAGTTTATTACAAGCCGGAGTTCAGCGAGTTGCTTTGCGAAACCGTTGCCCCGTCACCGAACAAGGTGGCTCACGCTCTCGCACGTAACTTCGGGTGGACTATTGTCCCCTGCGGCGATACGGCTTTGAATCTTTTGGGACTTTCAACGCAAGTCCCGTCTCAGTGGGTATATGTTTCCGACGGCGCATACAAAGAGTACACCTTCGATAATACAACAATCAAATTCAAGCGTACCACAAACAAGGAAATATCAAAGGTTTCCTATAAAACGGCGCTAACCATTCAGGCGTTGAAAGCGCTCGGTAAAGAAAACATCACCGATCAGGTAATATCGCGTCTGAAAAAGATATTGACTGATGAAGAAAAAGAAAAGATGTTGGCGGAGTCGAAATCTGCAACATCGTGGGTTTTAGAATTTATCAAAGTGATTTGTAAGGATGAAGAAAAATGAGAGATATCGCAAGGTTGAGTGAAAAAGACAAAAAGGCTCTTTTCCACAATACTGCCGCTAAAATGGGCATGACCGACGCCATTATTGAAAAAGATTTTTGGGTGTGCTATATGCTTGATTATCTTTTTCATCGATGCGCATGGAAGAATAATATTGCTTTCAAGGGCGGCACAAGCCTTTCAAAGTCATATGGCTTGATTGAACGCTTTTCCGAGGATATTGACTTAATTCTTGACTGGCGCGTTCTTGGCTACGAAAAGGACGAGCCGTGGGCAGACAGGAGTAATACCAAACAGGATGCCTTTAATAAAGAAGCGGGTACAAAAACCGAAGCGTTTTTGAGAAACGAATTTATGCCTGCCGTTATATCGGATTTGCAAAGCGAACTTTCCTATGATGTAAATTGCTATATAGAAGAGAACGATCCGCAAACGGTGGTTTTTGCTTATAATCGCAGCTTTGACGATTCGGCAATTCTGCCTGTGATTCGTCTTGAAATCGGCGCGCTTGCGGCGTGGACACCTGCAGAAGAAAAGCCAATTAACCCTTATGCCGCCGAGCAGTACGGCAGACTTTTCAGGCAACCGAGCACTGATATATTGACCGTATTGCCGAAACGCACATTTTGGGAAAAGGTTACAATCTTACATAGAGAGGCATACCGCCCCGAAAACAGCGCCTTGCCAACAAGATATTCCCGCCATTATTATGATCTTTATTGTATGGCAAATTCGTCTGTAAAAACAGAAGCCTTTGCCGATTTAGATTTACTCGACAAGGTTGTGCGCTTCAAGGATAAATTTTATCGCTGCTCTTGGGCAAAGTACGGTGAGGCGAAGCCCGGTACTATGAAATTGATTCCTTCAGAGAAAAACATCAAAGCTCTGAAAGACGATTACGAACATATGAAAAATATGATTTACGGTGAAAAGCCGGACTTCGGTGTTATCTTGGAAGCGGTAAAAAAGCTTGAAGACGAGATAAATATACTGTAAGTACAGTTTATGGGACATAGAATGTGAGATAATAGTTGATGAATAAAAGTATTATGGGTGAGAATAAAATGCTTTCCTCTTTAGAAAATGACGAACAATCCTTAGCCACAGAAGACTTTGAACCGTCTTTGAGTGGCAAATATTTGGATTTATTTCACCAGTTGATTTATAGAATGGGAAATACGCTTCCCGCTAATCGTGTAGAAGCAATAAAAAATGAAATTACCAGGGTGTCCGAACGAGAGCTTCAAAATGATATTGAAGGCTTAAAATATCTTGCGACATTAAGTGTATTGGTTGATTTGTCAATGCAGGGTTGGGTGTTTGAAATCAACGGAGACAAGATTACTCTGAAAATGGAAACCGACAATGTAGATGACAAGCAAAGAATACGTTATAGACTTAGTGCCGAGAGAAACGCCCAATTTACCAGTGAAAGTGTATCGAACTTTATTAAGCAAATGGAAGCCGATAAAAAATGGGGTATCTCTACTATTTCGGTTAAAAAGCTAATAGGAGACAAAGATGCCTTAATAGAAAAAATAAGGAAACAGGAAACAGTATGCGACCCTTATATTCAGCTTGTTACAAATGAACGGGACGAGTTGACAGGGTATAAGCTTTCGGATATTTGGAGATATTTTAGATATACTTGGTCTATTCCGTATAAAACAATGCCGGGAAGAAACTTGTTCTATCTTGTTAGAGACAGAGCACAGGAATATCATCCCATTATCGGGATTTTTGCTTTAGGAAATTCTGTACTAAACCTAACCGTACGAGACGATGACATCGGGTGGACAGTTGACGCAATCAAGGCAAACATGTCACGACTGTCTGATACTACGACCTGCGAGCAAATTATTAGTGGAACAGAAGGCAAAACAATAAAAACCCGAATCAGCACCCCAATGGAAAGTGAAGATGAGCATATCAAAAGATCCAACGAATACGCTTGCAAAATGTTCCCTCTTCTACAACAAAATATCGAAAATTCGATTTCCGAAATATACTTGCGAGATTTGGGATACCATAGGAACACCAAGTTTCCCAAGCAGGAAAAAATTGACGAGCTCACTTCAATGGCGGCAGAGTATGCCAAAAAATCTTTAAACAATCGCAATAATGAGAAATCTCCAAACTGGGTTGAAGAAGCGCAAACCAATCTTTTTAAGAGAAAAAGAGCCTCTGAATTGGCAAAGCTATTAGAAACAAAGCGCACCTTTAATTCAGTAAATGGAGATACCCCTTACGAAAAATTAACTAATTTATTATCTACCGAAGTGGGAAGGAAAGCTATACATAACGCACTAATTGCAAATCGGAAAAGAAAAATCGGCTCGAATATGATGGATATTATCGTTTGTGGTTCTATCCCACCATACAATGAACTTCTTGGAGGTAAGTTGGTAAGTATACTGTCTTGTAGTCCGAGAGTAATCCGCGATTATACACTTAAATACTGTGACCAGGTTAGTGAAATAGCATCTCGTATGAAAGGAAGTAAGGTGATTCGAGATAGTAGATTGGTATATCTCGGAACGACAAGTCTATATGCGGTTGGAAGCAGTCAATACAATCGAATAAAGGTACCCTTTAATGATTCTTTTCTTGAGTTTAGGAAATTAGGTGTAACAGAAGGCTTTGGAACAGTATTCTTTTCAAAAGAGACAACAAATATTTTTTCACATTTGCTCGAGCTGCAGGACGGTGGAAAAAAGATAAACCATGTTTTCGGAGAAGGCACCAGTCCTCGCTTTAGGATGATTAGCAGAGGGTTAAGCAGTTTGGGAATTAAAGCCGAAGCATTTTTGAAGCACCATTCTCCGAGAATTGTTTATTCAATTAATCTGGCAAAGAATACAAACGAATTTTTGCTGGGATTAGATAACGGCGCCGACTTCGGTTATGATATTTATAATGAACAAGAGGTCGAAGAGAAAACACAGGAGCTCATAGATTATTGGTACTCTCGATGGTTGGAAATGCGTCTATCCTCTGTTGATATAGAAAACAGACTGTCCGATTTCAATATCAATAGCATATTATTAGGAAATATTTAAGGAGGGGTTTGATGTTGCTAATTTAGATTTTATTAAAAAGCTATATAACGGAAAAAACTGTTATTCAGACCATATGACTGAGGAGGAGTTGAAATTGCTTCACATCACCTCTAAGGTCGAAGCAATAATATGCGATATGGTTAAAAAGGGAAAAATTGTCTTCTTGACTGGCAACCCCGGAGATGGAAAAACCTTTATAATTAAAGCAATTAATGAGGTGCTGACCGAATATAATGCATATGTTAAATGTGATATGAATAGCGAAAATGGATATTTACAAACGGTTGAGGAAATTCTTGCCTGCTACCGTGAACAACGAGCCGCAGTAATCGCTATCAATGAATATCCTTTTATGAAGCTATGTCAGGATTTGAGGCTTGTTTCCTCCGAGGTATATCAGGAAATCACTACCGCAAAGAAATCAGCAATAACATATGATTTATCATCCCCACTTATGGGTAAAGTAGCTGTCATTGACCTTAACGAAAGGAACTTTTTAGATGCCGATCGGAATCTGCTGGGTGAGCTAATTGATAAATTTCTCAAGCTTCTTTCTGAAGATACTGAGCACAATTCAACGTTAGAATACAACATAAAAGCTCTTTCAGTGCCTGAAATAAAAACGCAGGTAATTACTCTTATTTCTCTAGCTGCTTCAGAATGTGTTCACTTTGCTATCAGAGATGTTTTGGGAGCCTTTTCATTCATTTTCACTGCTTGCATGTCTGAGGAATACAAAGGAGATAAGTATTACTCCGCTATTTTTGAAAGCTCAAATGCTTTGCTGGAAATAGTTCAGCAATTTGACCCAATTTATTTATCCTCTCCCACTCTTGACGAGGCATTATGGAATGGCGAAAAGACTGAGGGATGGATTCTTGAGGTACCAAGCAGGTGGCCAAATGATCCTGCATATGTAGACGATATTGATGGTGCTGTTGCGTGCTTCAGGGAGATAAAGCGTAAGTATTACTTTGAGAATGTCCATGGACAAAAGCTACTGGAACTTCAGCCTGATGAAATTCGGAAATGTACCCAAATATTTATGAGCTTTGATTCTCAAAAGAAAAAAATTAAGGAACGGATTATCAAGTCAATTAACAAACTTTTTCTGCCGTCATCTGACGATAAAAAGCAATTGCACATATGGACTACACACCGCTTTGATATGAGTATTCCGGCTGCTGTTGCAATATCAAGAAAGTCAATAGACGCCGGCGAGCTTGATATTCAAATGCCGCGACCCGCAGACTGGCTTCAGGGCTTGGAGTATATTCCTGATCACATAATTTTGATACCAAAGGGGAAAAACGAGCCATCTCTTAGACTTGACATTGATTTCCTACGAACACTTAATGCAGTTGACGAAGGGTATCCTGTCGGGTTGCTTGCACCGCAATATGAGCAAGCGGCTGCAATGTTTTTACAACAGCTGGATGATAATGGCTTAACAGAAGAGAATGATGACGGTGAGATAATACTGGCAAGCCGAAGAAAAAGCTATAAGAAATCTGTCTTCATTCAAGACGGTAAATACGGATTTGAGGAGGATTAAAAATGACAACAGATAAGCTTAAGCAAATTGGCGATACCATAAGTAACGATTACCTTGGCTTTATTCCCACTTCAAACTCTACAAAGCCTCCTCATATTGCTAATGGTTTATTTAGGCATTGCATAGGTGAGACATGCGATACAAGTGACGTTCATGAGTGGATGTTCGAGGATAACGCTAAAAATTCAGTTTCCTCAGAAGAAATACTTGAAAAATACGAGAAACTGCTTCAAAATGGTTTTCAAGAAAAAATAACCGATATTAAAGAATTTCGTTTTCTATTAGAGGAAATCTTCAATCAAGACAACGGTGCCTATGCAGGTCCATCAAACTATGGATTTTCGGTTATGACCATATCCTCCCATTGGATGGTTAGAGGATCAGTAAGCTCCGAGGGACATATTGGTGAATTTCTTTTCAAGATCTTGGCGAAGCAAATCAACGGAAAAAGATCTCCTGTAATTTCTCTTGTAAAAAGAGCTCTTGAGAATGATTCCGATGATGTCACAAATATTGTAAAACCGATTATTGCATTTCCTTCCGATAAAGAAAAACGTAATGTATCTGGTATGGACTACCTTGATGATTTGAACACCTCATGGGATTCCTGTAAGCAGGTTATTCGTGAGGGCTTTGATCGTTTGGCTTCTAATCTCGAGATTACAGGAGAAAGCAAAAATAGTCTTCTTGTTTTGAGAAGAATAGTAAATTATTCTATTTTTGCAACCTTTCTTTACCTTACTCGTTGTAATTCCGCAATTTACAACGGCGACAATCCACCTATTGTTATTGATGCCGGTGCTGATTTGGAATCCATAAAAAAAGCCAGTGAGCAGGCATACACCTCTGCAAAGAAATCTGTTGAGGACTATTATACAAATGTGATTCGCCATTGGTTATCAGACGAGATAGCAACAGATTCTACAGATGCCTGTAAGGCTTGGATTGGCGGAATGTCCTTTTCTTCGCAGGATAGAGCGGATACAATTAGGCCTGCACTTAATAGCTATTTCGATAGCTTTTGCAGAGAGGAAAGCTCAGCAATCGTGGCTCTATCAAGAGCCCTACAAATTGTATTGTATACGTGCGAGTACAAGAGCAGCTCGCCATCTGATTTTTGCCGAGTTTTAGGTGTTCGCTCCGGCTTAATTGGTCCAAAGGGAAACCGAGCGAAGGTGAAGCGTTATTTAACCAACAGCTTTACTCTTGAAACAATAACCTTAAGCACTCTGTCACCAGACGAGCTTAAGGATGGCGTCGAGCTTAAGGAATTGAGCAATAGGCTCGTTGAAAAATACAATATTATTATCGGTGCTGATTCAGAGCTCGAGTATAGCCTACTTGAAAAGTACAATATTGCACAAGCTACGCCGGGAGATCTACGCGGTGATTTAAGCATAAATGCTTTGAAGCTTGCAGATACATACATATCCCTTGGATTGGGTAAGAAGTACGCTGATGGCGTTACTCTTATAGGATGGAGGTTATAAGATGAGTAATTTATTAACGAATGTAATTACCGATTTGGTAAATGAGTATTCTGATGCAAATGAATACGGTGTATCTCTTATTACCATCCCTGATTTCGATTATGCGCAGTTTGCACGAGGACTTTCAATCCGTAGAAAATCTGAGCTGTACTTTTTGGGATTTTCTGCCGAACAGCAGACATCCTTAATGACTGAACTTCCTAATCTCGGTGACGCTGTGAAATACAGCTTTACCGTTGAGGAGGCTGAAATTTCAAGAAACTCCGGAAATGAAGAGATTTTCAGAGTATTAGTAATCAAAAGAGCGGAAATGGAAAAAATATCCTCGCTTCGATGGTTCCCAGAGATTACACTCGAGAAGGTATATACAAAAAGCTGTGATTACGTTAAGACTAATCTTGCAGGTACAAATAGTGTTATAGAATCACTAATTAAAGCATTGCGTAGTAAGGTCGTTCGCAGTATTTTGAGTTTTGAAAGAGTTCTTAACTATCTTGAACTCCTGCTGAATTCTGAAGCAAGAAAACTTCCTGCTGTAGTGAAGAACAACTACTATTATCTCGGTCTGTGTGCTGATAAGAGCATTGATAGTGGCAATCCCTCAAGAGAAGATTTTATTTCTCGGATCAAGAAAAATCATGAGATCGTGGAAAGAATCAGTAATCTTGAGCAGACTGAGCGCCAGAGCATTACCAATTACTACACGAAGGATAACACTAACAAGGATATTCCCCGTCTGATTCTGAGCTATTATAAAACAAAAAATGTTGAGTTGCTCAAGGAAATGAATCTTGATGATGTTGAAAAATGCCTCAAGGCGGCAAAAAAAACCACACCGACTCCCCCGACTCCGAGGGGAAAAAGAAGAGTAAATCCAACTGCCTTGGCGGCACAACTTGCATTTGACAATAACCCGGCTCAAATTGATGAGGTTTTAACTCAGATTGAGCATGAGGTCGATGAGCGTCCAAATCGCAAAAAAGCTGATAGGATAGATATCGATGTAAACGACATTAAGCTACAGGTGAAAACCGAGCCAGTCACAGAGACTATCGCATCACAGCTGATTAACGAGGATGATTTTGGAGGTATAATCCAGGCCGAAGTACAATCACCTGCAGAAGCGATTCGTGATATTGGCAAATATGCTCCTGAGCTTTTCAAAAAGGATTATCTAAATGTGGTTTGGACAAGCCTAAATAAACTGCGCACCTTGTTAGCTGATGAAGAAAGCGTTTCGAAAAGCTTGCACGACTTTTTAGACGCTAGAGAAAAGCTGATCCCCTTCCGCAATAGACTTCAGGACTCTCCTATGCTCCAAGTCCTTGCTAAATATTCTCTCTTTGAAGAGTATATGAAGGCATATGAGAGGCTTCTGAATGCAATTAACGATGATTTTCCGAGGTTTTGGGCTATTGCTCCCTCTAACGCCAAGGAAATTATTAATATCGTTATGTCCTTGGATTATGTTTTCATAATCGGAGAAACAAAATATCACGCCATTCCCTCTCCGCTACATCCTCTATATCTTTGGAAATATGTTGAACTCGCAAAAGAGATTATTGCAAGTAGAGGCGTTGCGAATATAGAGGAATGCCATCTCAGCGATGACGATAAGTCTTTTATTGTCAGGAAAGCCGACGATATCCCTGATCCTCTTTCGGTTATGCTTTTGCCCGTTACAGTATTGGTTAGAGGAGCTGAATTCCTTCCACTGTCCGGAAGAATAGGCATGCTGCCTATATACTCGAATCAGCCACAAATTAATCAAAGTGAAAGCGGCGTGGACACGCTCAAGCAACAAATCGTTCGTTATCTTTGTCTATATCCCCACGCTGGAATGATGCTCAAGCTTGCTGTTATCGACCCTCCCTCCGTTGAGGTCGTGGTTGCAATGCTAAAAGCACTGAACGCAGACAAGGATTTCAACATTTCTGGTATTGACGTATCTGTTTATCGAACAAAAGAGGTTCCTAACGACTGGATTGAAATAGAGGATGAGTCCCTGAATGACGGAATGCTCGGTAAAATAAAGGGAAAAAGAAGTTTGAACTTCAAGCTGAAGATTATGGATCAGCGTCGATCTTATAATCAAATTCTTTCCGAATTATCGCAGCAACAGCATCTGCTCATCCTTTTCGATCCGAATGAGGTAAGGATTGAAACAGCTCAGAATAATAGGCATATTCATATTCATCCATTATGCGTACCGAAGGTCTATAAGTATAATCCTCTTGAGGAAAATGTTGAGATAAGACCGGCAAGTGAGGGCGGAATATTTACCGTTTATTCAAGCATCATTGAGAAACTAAACGAGCATCCCTCCGCATTTAGCCATACCGGAACATTTTTCCATACGCCGCTAAAGAGAGATACCTACGAAAAACTCCTTGAAAAATCCGATTGGTTAATAATACTTGATCAAAGCCTTAAAAACTGGGATATTTCTTTACGTGCGGCAAGCGAAAAGCTATTTTATAGAGAAAACAGCTATCGATCTGTGGGAATTTATTCCAATAATTGTCGTAAGTTTATTGTCGGATATGACGCTCTTGTGAAGCAACTTGGTAATTTTATTACCAAAGATGAGGGAATAAAAGAAATTATCGAGGCGATACGTGGAATCAATGATGACGGTCTGCTTAGCATTGTATCACATACAACAAATAGGATATTCGACACGAATCACGGCAAGGGTAGCCTTGGAATTGCCATTGCAGCACTCAATTATCAGCGTAAGCATCCAAATGCTCTTATTGTTGGCTTAGACACACAGCTTGCGAAGGAGTGGCTATCTGATAGAGATGAAGGTAAATTGCCCGATCTGATTGGAATACAGCTCGAGGAAGGAAACTGCGCGGTTGTTGATATTATTGAAGTTAAAACTTATTCGGACAATCCAAACGCCTTTATTATTAATGATGGCCATATCTCAGGACATGCCGTAGATCAAGCTGCCGTTCTCGAGGATTTGGTTAAGGAAATGTTTGGAGCAACGGAAAGAATTACTACAGTTTCAAGACGCGAGATTCTTCGCGAGCAGGTGTTTGAGGGCTTGTTTCAGGCTGATATTACTGCCAATGAGAAGCTTGAATACAGCGAACAGCTTAACGAGCTTTTTGCTGGTCAATATCGGCTGACTGTAAATAAGAACATTGCGTTTGTTGATTTTGAAAATGCAAGCAGTTCACTTGTGAGCTACAAGGGAACCAACGACTTCGCTAACGATGATTTTCTTTTGACCACAATAGGAAGCGCAGAAATACAGGCAATACTGTCCAATGATGAGTATGCTGATGCACATGAAAGCGAAGTCTCCTCAACCACGCATGATACCATAATAAGTAATGAACCAGAGATTGAAGTAAATGCAAGTGCCAGCGGTGTTGCTCCATCCGTAGACATTACGAAACAAGAAGAAACCTCAAGCGATAGTCAAGAGAATAACATTGCCACCAAACCCATAACAGATAATAGATCCATTGAGGAAAAGTGTGCTCGCATTAACAAGGTGTTCAGAGATTACGGAATCAATGCGTACCCTGTAAAGGCTGAAATGGTTCAGGAAGCAGCCCGCTTTACCAGGTTTGCCGTTGAGTTGAAATCTGGTGAAACGATTAGAACTCTTGAACGCTATAAAACGGATATCGGCATTCAGCTTGAAGCAAACGGAGAAATCCTAATTGACCACATAAAGGGGACTAAGTTCTTGTCTGTCGATGTTCCTTTTGCAGGAGCAGGAAAAGCAATAAATCTGCTTGATCACTTAGATCTTCTTGACGATAGTGAGGGTAAGCTTGATGTGGTTGCAGGGCAAAAGGCTGACGGCAAATTCGAAGTAATTGACATTTCGAAGGCTCCACACATGCTTATTGCCGGAACGACCGGCTCCGGAAAAACTATATTCTTGTATTCCGTTATTGTGAGCCTACTGAAGAAGTATCCAATGGAGGACCTTGAGTTTTTGATTGTTGATCCGAAGCAAACGGACTTTGTTTTCTTTGAGGATTTGCCCAACCTATATGGAGGACATGTCATTACTGATGCAGAGGAAGCATTGACGCTAATTCAACGTGTTAATGAAGTCGATAAAGAAGAGCGAATGGCGCAAATTCGTTCTTGCAGAAGCAGAGATATTGACTCATACAATGAGAAGAATCCAGCAAATCGGATGAAGCGCCTTGTTATCATCATCGATGAATACGCCGATTTGATCCAGACAGCAGAAATGCAGGGCAACAGAAAAGAGTTCGAAAAATTCCTTTCGATGCTGGCTCAAAAGGTCAGATCACTTGGTATTCACATGATAATTGCCACCCAGCGTCCAAGTGCAAATATTGTGACCGGCGTACTGAAAGCAAACATTCCATATCGAATTTCCTTCAGGCTCCCATCACACACGGATTCTCAGACCATTCTGGATATGTCCGGCGCTGAAAACCTATTGGGAAAGGGCGATATGCTTTTGGTGACAGAAAGCGATACCATTCGTATGCAGGGACTTTATATCTCTGAATCTGAGCTGGAGAACTTTATTGGTGAATTATAAGGAGATAGATTATGCAGACAACACGTGATCCAGAATATATAACTGCGACCTTTATTAAAGAACTGAAGAATCGTTTTCTTTGCGAGGTTGAAATTGACGGAGAACGTGTTGTCTGCTATGTCCCCTCTTCCTGCCACTTAAGCAACTTCTTTAAACTGGAGGGCAAAAAAGTTCTTTTAGTACCGACTCAAACAAAAAACACAAGAACCAAATATGCGTTGTTTGCCGTTCCATACAAAAAAAGCTATATTATCCTGAACACATCTATGGCAAACAGAGCAATAGAAAACAGCATACATGGCCGGAGATTTTCAGACTTAGGAAAACGAAAAACAGTTATTACAGAACATTATGTCGATGGATACAAGAGCGATCTTTTTATAAAAGATACGGAGACAATCATCGAAATAAAGAGCGTATTGTCGATGGAAAAAGATGCCAAATTCCCGACAGTATTTTCCGAACGATCACTTGAACAGTTGGAGAAGCTTAAAAACTTGTTACACAAAGGATACACGGTATGGTATATGATAGTCTCTCTAAATCCTTACATAGAATCTGTTAGTATTTCCAAAGATACAACCTTTTACAAAGAGTTATATGGATGTCTTGAGTGTGGCATGAAGATATCTGCATTTGCGTGCCGATTAAAAAACAATGAGGTATTAGTTGTGCACGAAATTCCAGTTCATATGGAGGATTATTATGGATAACAAATCTGCGGTGGCGGTTCTCTTTTCTTCTGATAGTACACCACAATATGAGAAAGATATTTTTAATGTAATCGCTGCGCCTAAAAACGGCGAATATCGATTTAGGTATAAAAAAGAATATATTGATGTAAACTTACTCAATCAATTGACGGAAAAACTCCAACCTGGGGCCAGGGTATTGATAGCCTTTCGCACAAACTCTGCCGACGAAAACAAGCATATTGATCCATTTATTGTTCCAATTCGATGGGCAGAAATAGATGCAATTGAGGAAATAGACCGAATAGTTATATTCAAATTTTTCGTAAAGGATTATCCAACATTCAGTTCCGAGTTTGAGAAAGCATGTAGTTCATATGATGATAATGTCGCATTTGCTAAAAGATACTTTGTAGACAATAATAAGAACAATGTCTTTGTTACAGAGAGCATTCCGGATATAGTTTCAAACACTAATCGCAAAAAATCGGACGATCAAGAACGAGCATGGATTAGGATTATAGAAGCACTGAGTAAATATGAAAAATTCTTCGATAAGATTTTTTTAAAAACAGACAATCAAATTCCGCGAAAAATACAGCGAATCAAAATGAAAGAAAGAAAAGGTTACTCCATCAAAATTGTTCAATTTAATTCAAATGAACATAGTGAAAAAGAAGCAAGTGTTGAAATACAATATGATACAACCATGCTCGTGTCTTCTCATGGAGATAAAGACAGAATTGAATGCAGATATGATATACTGGAATATATCTTTATCCCAAAAAATAAAACAGCCAAAATGAAAACGCAAGTGACTTTTAATGTTCTGTCAGATGATGAAGAGCAGAAAACCAAAATTAGGGTTCCTATAATAATAAAACAATCAGCCTTTATGCCAATTATTAGTGCAATTTTAAGCCTATTAGGCGCTGTCGGTGTTGGCTTGAATGGAGTGCTAAGTTTGTTTATGGATAAAGTGCCGCCAAACACAGGAATTCCTCTATTCGTTGTGGGCTCGATTTTTTTAGCAATAGCTGGTTTTATTTCAAAGAGGGAGTAGTTATGGGAAAATACGATAAATTCATTGAAGCCTTAAATACTTCTTGGGGAAAAGATACTGCATACAGAAAAGATGCGGACAATTGGACAAAGGATAATCCTGCTATCGGCCAGTGTGCAATTACATCACTATTATTTAACGAACTATACGGTGGAACTATTTATAGTGGTGAAACAGACGATGGAATTGTACATTATTGGAATAGAAGGTTTGGAATAAAGCGTGATTTCACAAAACAACAGTTTTCGAATAAATTATGTTTTCATAATATAAAGAAATGGGATCGCGACGAATTGCTTAAGACAGGTAATGTTGCAAAACGTTACGAGATTTTAAGAGAACGCGTCATTAGAATTCTAAATGCTAATGAAAAATGAAATCTGTTTGCGGCAAATCGTATTTTCGTAATAAAAGACGTTGGAACAATGGACGATAAAATAAAATTAACTCCCGAACAGTTGGCAGGACTGCAAGGTTTTCTTCAGAAAAACGATATTACAGCTAACATGACAGTGAAACGTGAATACAATTTCAAAGGAGAAAATGCAAAGGTTTTCAAGAGAGCCAAAGAATTTTTCGGTGAATACTGGCTTGGCAATCTCCGTAAACTCGGCGTCAAACGGAAAATGAAAAACTTCTCCAAAGATCATCCGGTAAACTTTTTGGAGAATGCCGACGCGGACTATTTTTCCGAAGAGATTTCAAAAATCTATACAGATCCCGAAATGCTGAACGAGTACATAGACCGATTTTTTGAAATGTATGAAGAATCGGTTATGCTTGGGCTTGATTGCTATGCAAAATCCGTCGGAAAAGAGGTTGACAGTCTTGCGGATGATGAAATACATAAGGTTGTGGAAAAGGTCGCCGGAGTGATTGACGAGACGCTGATTGAAACGGTTATGCAAGGTCAACAGGTTTCGGAAATTTTCGGCATCTCAAAAAAGATTCCGCAGCACGAAGATTTTACAGAGCAGTTGAACCAAGATAAAATTAACTTCTACAACAAGTGGACTCATTGCAAAACCAAGCTCGGCGCACCGCTCTTTTTCAGCGAGTTGTCGGAGGATGAATCTACAAACATTGAGGGGGTAAAAAACTTTTTCGCAAATGATCCTGCTGAAGAACAGCGGTATATTTTCCTGCGTGATGAGTTTGCAAAAACCTTAAACAGCACCGATAAAGAGATATATTATCTTTCGGAAAAAGGACTTACTCAAAAAGAAATTGCCGATCGGCTCGGTTACAAAACCCACAGCGCGGTCAGCAAGCGGATGAAAATAATGAATAAGGATTTTAAAAAAATTCATAGGCTTTGAAAACTGAATAAGTAAAAATCTACGGCGGTGTTCCCCAAAAAGGAGCACTGCCGTTTTTTATATCCGAAAATATTTTTTAAAGCCTAAAAATTTTTTTCAAAACTCGGGAACATTTTTCGTTTTTCGCTTTGTACTGTATATGGATAGAAGGAAAAATATTTTAACCGGGAGGAAATCAAATTGAACGAAACCAGACAAAGCACAGAAAAAAGATTTTCGGAAGCCGCTTCCGAAAACAAAAAGAAACGCGGCAGGCCTACTGTTTACAAGCGTGACCACATGGAAGGTATAGGCAGAGATTTAGAAATATTTGACGGGCGCACGCACAGAACTCATGTCAACCAATACTACCGTGCCGCTGTATTCGGAATTTTAGAGGAACACAAAGAAATACCCTATCTTGAAGAAATTTTTAAGATATGTCAGTGCTTATGTATTCAAAAGGATGAAATTATAGAGCAGCTAGGACGAATGTATGCACAGGATGGATACAGCGAAGAAACCATCGTGGAGGCGGCAACGCTGGCAGCAAGATTTTATCACAACGGCAACACCGTGAAAGAAATAGCGACATATTTACGGCGCGTCAGAAAAGCAAAAAGCTGGGATGTTTAATGTATTTCGGAAACCGCTTCCGAAAAGGAATAATATCGGATCGGCTGAAAAGTCGGTCTTTTATTATATAAAATTTCAGAAAAGAGGTAATGCCTATGAGGGTATAAAAAGCAAAACTACCATTAAAGATTAAGGTGTGTCTCACACCTTAGCAAGCAGGGACTTTGTGTGCCGCGAAAGTCCCAATCACAGCCGAAATCGGCTGACTCTTTGGGGGCGCAGCCCTCAATCCCCGTGAGAAATGAGCTGATACTATACGGGAAAAGATACACGAATATCCGTAAGAGTTACGGATAAAGAAAAGCAAAAAATCACGGCAAAAGCAAAAAAGTGCGGGATATCCATAACCGAGTATGTAAGACAAAGAGCGTTAGGCTACGAACCGAAAACGGTTCCGCCGGATGCTCTTTTTGTTTTGCTTGAAAAAGTCGGCCGATTGGAGGATAAAACCACTTCTTCTAAACTGAATAACCAAATCTACAATCTACTAAAAGAAATATCCGCAGCTTTGCTATTGCCCGGAAAGGAGCGTGATGAAATATGGCTGTCACCGGATTCTGGCCGGTTTACGGAAACTTAAAGGCTACGCTGGACTACGCCGATAATCCCGATAAAACCACACCGAAAGAATATCTTGACAAGGATTTATATTCTGCCTTACGCTACGCAGAAAACAACAATAAAACGGACAGGCAGGTTTTTGTCGGCAGTATCAACTGCTCGGCGCAAAACGCCTATACTGAGATGATAGCCGTACAGCGGCGGTTTGGTATGAAGGGCAAGGTTGTTGCCTATCACGGAATACAAAGCTTTAAGGCGAACGAAGTCACACCCGAAAAAGCATTTGAAATCGGCAAGGAAACAGCAAGAAAGATGTGGGGAGATAGAGACCAAGTGCTTGTGACTGTCCACTTGAACACAGACAATGTGCATTGTCACTTCGTTGTAAACTCCTGTTCATTCAAGGACGGCTCAAAGTTCAAGAACAAAATCGGTGATCATTTGGAGCTGCGAAAGGTATCCGATGAGGTTTGCCGAGAGCACGGTTTATCTGTTCTTGAAAACAGTAGCTTTTACAGTAAAGGGCAAAAGAAGGAATATTGGGCACACAAAAACGGGCAAGTGACGCACCGTGATATGTTGAAAAAGGATATTGACTATTGCTTACAGTATTCATCAAACAGCTCGGAATTTGAACGGCAGTTATGGGGACTCGGCTACTCTATCGACTGGCGGCGGTTATCTATTAAGCATAAAGGTTGGGACAGAGCCGTGCGGCTTAAAAGCATCGGGATTACGGAAACAACCCTTGAGGCGTGCTTCGCCAAAAACAAAGGCAAATATTACTTCTATGACGAATGGAACACTCATTTACCGTACAAGGCAAAGCGAACGCCCATTATCAGACTAATGAACCAACTTGATTTTACCGTAGATCACGCCAAAGATCCTTCGAAGGTACTTGTCAGCGCGGTATTTTATATCATCCTATCATTGTTTGAAATAGCAAGGACAGTAAAAGATTTTGTTATTGCCGATGTTGAATTGCGGCATGAGGCACGCAATGTAAAGAAGTATGTTAGCGAATACCGCTTTTTGCAAGCTGAAAAGCTCAATACAATGACGGATATCAAAAATTATATTGACACAACTAAAGCGGAAATAAGCGAATTTGAACGCAACCGCGCCCTTACCGATAACAAGCGTCGTCGAGCAAAAACACCGGAAGAAAAACAACAGTACAAGGATGAGCGCAAGGTCATAACCGAGCGCATTACGCCGTTACGCAAGAGGCTTAAACAGGCGGAGCAGATTTATAATAAGTCGCCCCGCCTTATTGATTTACTTGGCAGGGAATATCAAATTGAAGGAAAAACTTATGAAAGGACGAAATAGTATATTGTTTACCGGCTTATATATTCGCGAACCTTAACGTGCAATCAACATCAACAAACAAATTCTTTGAAAGGCAGTAATTATGAAACAAACGAACTACACTGTCGTTTCAATCATATTTTTATATACACAATTTTCTACAACAGAAACGGCAGACAAAAAGGAATTAAAATTAGGAGAAAGGAACTTATGAAAGAAACGAAAACGTCTGCCGAAAAGGTAGTAAAAGAACCTAAACCGAAGCTTATGAACATTAAGCTTGAAAAGCTTCACCCGTTTAAGAGCCACCCCTAAAAGGTGCTTGATGATGAGTCAATGACGGAGCTTGTTGAAAGTATAAAAGAGTACGGACTGCTAAATCGCATTATTGTTCGCCCGCTTGAGGATAAACAGGATGAATACGAAATTATATCCGGACACCGCAGAGTGCACGCCGCCGAGCTTCTTGAAATAAAAGAGGTCCCGGCGGTTGTCCATTTTATCGACCGTGACCAAGCCACGATTTTAATGGTAGATTCAAACTGTCAGCGTGAAAATCTGTCCCTTATGGAAAAGGCGCGGTCTTACAGAATGAAGCTTGATGCGATTAAGCACCAAGGCAAAGCTTTGGGACAAAATGTCCCGAAGTTAGATGATAATAGGACAACGGCAAAAATCGGCGCCGAAAGCGGAGATAACTATAAAACCGTTCAGCGCCTAATTCGTTTAACCCATCTCGTTCCCGAGCTTCAAGAGTTTGTAGACAGTGGCAAAATGAAAATGCTTCCGGCTTATGAGCTTTCCTTCCTTAATGAAGAAGCTCAGCGAGATATTGTTGACCGTATTGACGAAACCGAAAGCTTTCCGTCGCACGCACAAGCCCGCCGTATGCGCGCCGCTTTTGAAGAAGGCACACTTGACTATGATACCGTAGCCGGAATTATGGCAGAGGTTAAACCCAATCAGGTGGAAAAGCTGAAAATCCCGATGGACGATATTCGCAAATATGTACCGTCCTCTATGACACCAGCTGAAATGCTGGAATACCTGCTTAAGCTTGTCAAAAATGAATATAACCGTCATCACAACCGCGACGCGAGATAAGGTGGGCTTATGAATAAGTTTATTGTAGGCTTCGGCGCCGCACCGCAGGAATATGTTATTAACAGTGTAAGATATGTGGTTGAGTCGGGATTTCAAAAGCCCAACTATAAAGAACCCAAAGAGAATACTATGCTGAATAACCGTATAGGGAGTTATCTCACAAGCGATTTCGCAGATTTGCCGTCTGTCGGTACAAGTAATATAATAAGCACCGAATATGATTGTACGGCTGCCGGGATGGAGGATCATAATGCAGCCGAAAAAGAATAACAAAATCGGGATAACGGCGCTTTACTGCCGTTTGTCCCGTGATGACGGAATGGACGGTGAAAGCAATTCAATTGTCAATCAAAAAACGCTGCTTTCGCAAAAGGCAAAGGAAAAAGGATTGACCGATATAAAATTCTATGTGGATGACGGATACACAGGAACCAACTTCAACCGACCGGGATTTCAACAGATGCTCTCCGATATTGAAATGGGATATATCTATGCCGTAATGGTAAAAGACCTGTCCCGACTTGGACGAGATTATGTTTCGGTAGGAAATTATACCTATGTATATTTCCCAGACCATGATGTTCGGTTTATTGCCGTTAATGACGGAATAGACAGCGAGGAGGGCGAGAGCGAAATTGCCCCTTTCAAAAACATCTTAAACGAAATGTATGCACGGGATATATCCAAGAAAATTCGTTCATCGCATCGCTTGCGCGGTTCAATGGGAGAACCGTTATCCCAACCGCCATATGGGTATATGAAATCCGCTGAAAACAAAAAGAAGTGGGTTATTGACCCGGAGGCGGCGGATGTGGTAAAAAGCGTTTTTAAAATGTGTCTTGAGGGCAAGGGCAACGAAACTATCGCGCGAATATTGCAGGAGAAACAAATACTTGTTCCTATGGCGTATTGGCAAAGCAAAGGCTTGCCGAGAGGCGGAAAGAAAACACAGCCTAATCCGTACAAATGGTGCAAGACGACAATACAAAAGATTCTGTCTCAGCAGGAATACTGCGGTGATGTAATCAACTTCAAGACCTGCTCAAAGTCTTTTAAGAACAAAACAAGACTTACGAACGATCCTGAGAATTGGGCGATATTCAAGGATGTTCACGAGCCGATTATTGCACGGAGTGATTTTGAAAAGGTACAGACGCTCATAGCCAAAACCAAACGCCGTGCGCCAAAACCGAAAAACGGCGAGAAAAGCATATTCTGCGATTTGCTGTTCTGCGGTGATTGTCACGGTAAGCTTCGTCATCATACGAATACTATCAACAAGGACATTCACTATTTCGTGTGTGCAAACAACAAGGTAGATTACCGAGGAGAATGTCCCGGCAGACACTATGTCAGAGCAGAAGCCATCGAGCAGGTGGTAATGCTGGAGCTGCGGAGAATGGCAGAATTTTTGGCTGCGGATGAGGAAGCCTTTGCCGAGCTGCTTGCTCAAAAGACCGATAAAGAGCTTTTGAAGGAAAAGAAGCACGACGAAGCAGAACTTCAAAAAGCTATTGCTCGCAACGATACCGTATCGCGTCTATACGAAAAGCTGTATGAGGATAACGCTGTCGGCAAAGTGAGTGACGAATGGTTTATGCAGTTGTCCCACAAGTATGAAACGGAAAGGCTGGAGCTGAAAGCAAAAATTAAAACGCTCCGCCAAAAGCTTTCCGAATGCGGACAGCGCGAACAGGAACGCGAGAATTTCACTTCGGCAATCCGCAGGTTTATGCGAATGGACAGGCTGACCGCACCGCTGCTTCGTGAACTCATCGACCATATTGATGTTTTTGAAACAGAGGGCAAAGGTAAAAACCGAACGCAGAGAATCGTTATCTATTATCGCTTTGTCGGATATGTGGAGATACCCGAAGTATCCCACAGATCGAATATCGTCGTCGATACACGAAAAGGTGTCGCGGTTGAGTATTTAACCGAGCCGAAAACGGCATAGCAAAAGGAGCAGGCGAAAACCTGCTCCGTACATAAAGCCGCATTAAATAGAAAAATCGAGTATTCATAAAGTCAAATCCCTTATGAATACTCGATATGGTGCGGCAAACGGGACTTGAACCCGTACGTCAAGGACACACGCCCCTCAAACGTGCCTGTCTGCCAATTCCAGCACTGCCGCATTTGCTATTCTTTTCGCTGAACTCTTTCGTTTTGTTTGTGTTCCGTGTCATTCAGCTTAATTATTATAGCATTTATTTTTCCTATTGTCAAGGCTTTTTTTCAAAAAAATTCGACTATATATAAATATACATATCACATACTTATTTATATATTAAAATTCCGCTATTGACAAATCAGTCAGGCAGTATAACAGTTCTGTTGGGCTAGATATTCTAAAGCAAAGCAGAAATTGAGCTGTTCCAACTATACAAAGCAGCTTCACTCATTATGAATTTTTTCAACAAAAAAAGGACTCCATTACGAAGTCCTTTAATTATTTGTGTAAACTCAGGATTACTTGAGCTCAACAGAAGCGCCAGCAGCCTCAAGCTTTGTCTTGATCTCCTCAGCGTCAGCCTTTGAAACACCTTCCTTGATAGCCTTAGGAGCACTCTCAACGAGTTCCTTAGACTCCTTAAGACCAAGACCTGTGATCTCCTTAACAGCCTTGATAACAGCCATCTTAGCATCGCCGAATGAAGTCAGAACTACGTCGAACTCTGTCTTCTCCTCAGCAGCAGCGCCAGCAGCACCAGCAGCTGGAGCAGCAGCAACAGCAGCTGTTACACCGAATTCTTCCTGGATAGCGTCAACAAGCTCTGAAAGCTCGAGAACGGAAAGTTTCTTGATCTCTTCTACAAAATTCATAATCTTCTCTGAAGCCATGATAAAAATCTCCTTTTTATTAAATAATTTTTCGGGTCAAAGCCCATTCGTTAAGCGGCATATAAATTATGCAGCCTCGTTGTCCTTGTCCACAACAGCCTGAAGTGTTGCAGCAAGCTTCTGGATAGGACCCTGAAGGGAACCAACCAGCTGTGCGAGCAGAGTTTCTCTTGAAGGGATCTTCGAGAGAGCCTTAACGCCTGCCTCGTCATAAACGTCCTCACCAATGTAACCAGCCTTGAGGAAGAACTTTTCGTCCTTGCATTCCTCAGCAAACTTACCGAGTATTCTTGCAGGAGCTGTCTGGTCGTCGTTAGAGATAGCGATAGCTGTTGTACCCTCGAGTACGTTTGTGATACCGTCAAGACCAGCTTCCTTAAGAGCAAATCTCAGGATAGTGTTCTTCTCAACGAAATAACTTACGCCAGCCTCTCTCAGCTCTTTTCTGAGCTTTGTATCCTCTTCAACAGTGATACCCTTGTAATCAACGAGTACGCCTGCAGCAGAGTTCTTGAGCATTTCAACGAGCTGTGCAACTCTTTCCTTCTTAGCGGACAATGTCTTTTCGCTTGGCATTTCAATTTCACCTCTTTGAACTAATTTACGCAAACCGTAAACTAACAAAAGAAAAAATCCCTTTCGTCGCAAGACAAAAGAGATACAAAGTCATAATTACTTTGCTATTCCTTTCCTCGGCTGGACTTCTGCAGTTTCCTGCTGCCAACTGTCTTTAGATACGAATGCTCTAATATTATAACAGACCCCTGACCTTTTGTCAAGAGCCTGCTACATTTCTAATGTAAATTTTTTATGAACTGGCGTTATTCAGCCTCGTCAACATCCATCTTATGCTGAATGCCGTTATCATCAGCGTCGGAAACATCTCCCCTAAGCTCCACAGATACCTCGCTGTCCGTGTCCTCATTGACGTGAAATTCATAATACTGATCGCCGTTCTCGTCAACGCCTTTCTTGATATTTGAGTTGTCGATATCCTGCTCTTTGCCATTTATGAATAGACTTATCTTCTCAACAAGCTGTCCGTCTGTGGCGGCGTTTACTGATACCATAGAAACTGCGGCGGTGGCTGCAACTGCTGCTGCGATAACAAGCGGTTTTATTCTTCTTTTGTTTGTTTTCATCGTTATGTTCCTGCCTTTCTCTGCGTTTATCTTTTCTCTGACAGAGCCTGCAATGCGGACGGGGTCACATTCTGCCGTGTTGAGCGGTGCAAAGCTCTGCGACCAGTTATCATTTTTTTTCATTTTTATAGCCCCTTTCTGCCAGATATTCTCTAAGCTTTTTTCTCGTGCGTGAAAGTCTTGTTTTGCAGGCGTTTTCTGTAATGCCCATTTTTCCGCTTATGGCGGCAAGCCTTTCTCCGTAGTAGTAAAATCTTATAAAGATCTCTTTGTCCTGTTTTGAAAGCCGTTCAAGACCGTCGGATATCAGTTCAAGCTGCTCGGCGTTTTCCATATCATTTTCAATGTCTCCGCAGAATAAGATATTCTCCATAAGCTCACCGCACTGCATATCCTTGCCCTTTGACCTGAGCTTGTTTATAGCACAGTTTCGTGTGCAGGCTGCAAGATAAGGTGAAATGCTCCGCTCCTCGTCAAGGCTGTCGGCGGTCTGCCAGATACGGAAAAACACATCTGATGTTATCTCCTCTGCGTCCTCTGCAGTGAACGCACCTCCCAGAATGTTTCTCGCTATGGTATACACATAAGCCGAATAGGAGCTTATAAGCTGATCCAGAGCTTTCTGGGATCTCTTTTTCAGCTTTGTTATCAGATGTTTTTCGTTCAAGCTTTCCACCTCCTGTCTTTTGGCTTTCACTAATATATACACGCATTTTTGAAAAAGGTAACACACAAACACGAAAAAGCTCCCCGTGTGAGCGGAGAGCCTTTGTATCAAATATTTATCTTATGCTTTGTATACTTGCTTGATATTTTAAGTCTTGCTACAGCCTTGTTAAGAGCCGCCTGCGTGTGATAATATTCTGAAATGCTCTGCTTCTGCCTGAGCTTCTCCTCAGCTCTCTCCTTGGCGGCTTCGGCACGCTTTTCGTCTATCTCCTCAGGGCGTTCCACAGTGTCCGCAAGAAGCGTCACATATGACGGCATTATCTCCACAAAGCCGTCGCTTACCACTGCATAGTGCCACTGGTCCCCCGTCCTGAAACGCAGCTCGCCTGCATTAAGACAGGTTATCATAGGCTGATGATTAGGCAGTATTCCGAAAGAGCCGTCCTGACCCGGAAATATAAGCTCGTCACATTCTCCCGAATAGAAAACGTGGTCGCTGGCAAGTATTTCAAGCTTGAATGTCTTTACCATTTCAGCTTCTCCTTTCGGTGAGGGTCATCACTCGTTTTCAAGCTGTTTAGCCTTTTCGATAACATCGTCGATAGTGCCTGCGTTAAGGAATGCAGCCTCCGGATATTCGTCCATTTCGCCGTCGATTATCTTCTTGAAGCCTCTGATAGTTTCTTTAAGCGGAACGTATTTGCCTTCTATGCCTGTGAAATTCTCTGCAACATGGAAAGGCTGTGAAAGGAATTTCTGTATCTTTCTTGCCCTGTAAACAGCCGTCTTGTCGGCATCGTCAAGCTCCTCCATGCCCAGGATAGAAATGATATCCTGAAGCTCCTTGTATTTCTGCAAAAGCTCCTGAGTCTTTCTTGCGACCTCATAATGCTCCTGACCTACTACGTCAGGCTCAAGTATTCTTGAAGTTGACTCCAGTGGGTCAACGGCAGGATAGATACCCTGTTCAACTATCTTTCTTGAAAGCACCGTTGTTGCGTCAAGATGTGAGAACGTGATAGCAGGTGCCGGGTCTGTCAGGTCGTCCGCAGGGACGTATACAGCCTGAACAGATGTGATAGAGCCTTGCTTTGTGGAAGCAATACGCTCCTGCAAAGCGCCCATTTCGTTTGCAAGGGTAGGCTGATAACCAACGGCTGACGGCATTCTGCCAAGGAGTGCCGATACCTCAGAGCCTGCCTGAACAAATCTGAATATGTTGTCTATGAAAAGCAAAACGTCCTGATGTTCCTTATCTCTGAAATACTCAGCCATTGTAAGTCCTGTTTGAGCAACTCTCATTCTTGATCCTGGTGGCTCGTTCATCTGACCGAACACTAGGGCTGTCTTTTTGATAACGCCTGAGTCTGTCATTTCGTGCCAGAGGTCATTGCCCTCTCTTGAACGCTCTCCAACGCCTGTGAATATGGAATATCCGCCATGCTCTGTGGCAACGTTTGTGATAAGCTCCTGAATAAGCACAGTTTTACCAACGCCTGCACCGCCGAACAGACCTATTTTACCGCCCTTTGCATATGGAGCAAGAAGGTCTATTACCTTTATGCCTGTTTCAAGGATCTCTGTTGCAGGCTTCTGATCTTCAAATTTTGGCGGCTCTCTGTGTATCTCCCAGTAGTCGTCAGCTTTGACAGGCTCGCCGCCGTCAATGCTCTCACCAAGGACATTGAACATTCTTCCAAGGGTAGCGTCGCCTACAGGAACTTTTATGCAAGCGCCTGTGGCAGTGACCTCCATATCCTTTTCAAGTCCGTCGCTTGAAGCAAGCATGATAGCTCTGACAGTGTTGTTGCCAAGCTGCTGAGCCACTTCCATGACCTTTGTCTTGCCGTCAAGCTGTACAGTAAGAGCGTCCTTTATCATAGGAAGCTTGCCGTTTTCAAATTCAACGTCAACGACAGGTCCCATTATTTCAACGATCTTTCCTTTTTCCATTTTAATCTCAACACCTTTCCCGAAAGCCTTAACTCTCGTCCTTTTGAGCATTTGCTCCGCTGACGATCTCGGTTATCTCTTGTGTGATAGCCGCCTGTCTTGCACGGTTATACTGCAATGACAGTTCCTTTATCATCTCCGAAGCACTTGTGGTAGCACCGCTCATGGCGGTCATTCTGGCATTCTGCTCACTGGAGAATGCCTCTACCAAAACGCCGAATATAAGACCTTTCATGTAGTTCGGCACAAGATGATCCATTACCTTTTCAGGACTTGGTCTGAACGTTACGATATCGTGATCCTGCTTTTGCAGAGGGTGTTCAAAGTCCTCACGCTCCAGCGGAAAAAGCTTGAGCATCTCAGGCTCCATATCCATGGAATTTATCATCTTGGTGTAAATAACATAAACCTCGTCAAGATATTTTCTCTCAAAAAGATCTGTGACAGTTTCGGCGATCGCCCTCGCCCTGTAAAGGGTAGGATTTTGAGCCGTGTAAAGAAACTCTGCGTCGATGGTCACGTTCTTTCTTGAAAAATAATGTCTTCCGATCTGTCCCACAACGAAAAGGCAGGTGTTCTTGTGCTTAGCCATTTCCTGCTCTGCAAGCTTTAAAACGTTGTGGTTATAAGCTCCTGCCAGACCCTTGTCGGCTGTTACCACTATGTAGCCTATCATTTTGTCCTCAGGCTTTTTCTCCTCACGCTGGTCGAAATACTTGTGCTCGAACTCAGGCGTGTGGAGCAGTATGTGGTGAATGGTGGACTGGAGCTTTTCAAAGTAAGGCTCGGTGTTTTCAAGCCTTTTCTTGGCTTTTTTCAGATTTGAGGAAGAGATAAGGTACGTAGCGTTTGTGATCTTCATGATCTCGCTTACGCTTGCGATCCTTTCTCTTATCTCTCTCATTCCTGCCATGCCTTATGCCTCCTTTCGGTGCAGAGCCTTTATCTGCCCTGCTTAAATTCCTTTGCGGCAGCAACTATCTTTGCGTCAAGCTCGTCTGTCATGACCTTTTTGTCGTTTATCTCGGCAATGATATCGCTGTGATTTGCCTCAAAGTAGGAAAGCATATCGAGAGTGAATTTTCTTATCTCCTTAACAGGCACGTCAAGCATGAGCTTGTGCTGTGCACAGCAGAGGATAATTACCTCCTCGTGCATTGAATAAGGGTGATAAAGCGGCTGTTTGAGTATCTCAACGAGCCTGTGACCATGGTCGAGAAGCTCCTGAGTTGTCTTGTCAAGCTCTGAACTGAACTGTGTGAACACTTCCATTTCTCTGAACTGTGCAAGGTCGATACGCAGATTGCCTGATACTTTCTTTACTATCTTGGTCTGTGCCGCACCGCCTACACGGGATACTGAAAGACCAACGTTTACAGCAGGTCTTACGCCTGAGAAGAACAGCTCTGTTTCAAGGAAGATCTGTCCGTCTGTGATAGAAATAACGTTTGTAGGGATATATGCGGAAACGTCGCCTGCCTGTGTTTCGATTATAGGCAGGGCAGTGATAGAACCGCCGCCGTGAGCGTCGTCAAGTCTGCATGAACGCTCCAGAAGTCTTGAATGAAGATAGAATACATCTCCAGGGTAAGCCTCACGTCCCGGAGAACGTTTCAGAAGCAGGCTCATTGCTCTGTATGCAACTGCGTGCTTTGAAAGGTCATCGTATACTATAAGAACGTCCTTGCCCTTATCCATGAAATATTCAGCCATTGCTGTGCCTGCGTATGGGCATATGTACTGCAAAGGCGCAAGGTCGCTGGCCATAGCCGTTACAACTATGGTGTAGTCCATAGCACCATGCTTTTTAAGATCCTCAACGAACTTTGCGACTGTGGAAGCTTTTTGTCCGATAGCCACATATACGCATATCATATCCTTGCCCTTTTGGTTAAGAATGGTATCAAGAGCAATGGAAGTTTTACCTGTCTGACGGTCTCCTATGATAAGCTCACGCTGACCTCTGCCGATAGGGAACATTGAGTCGATAGAAAGTATACCTGTTTCCAGAGGCACTGTAACAGACTTTCTGTTGCAAACGCCTGCGGCTTCACGTTCGATAGGGTAATAATCGTCATACTCTATCTCGCCCATGCCGTCGATAGGAGCGCCCAGAGCGTCAACAACTCTGCCCAGAAGCTTTTCGCCAACGCCGACGCCTGCCCTTTTCTTTGTTCTGACTACCTTTGAACCTTCCGTAAGACCATGGTCAGAGCCAAGAAGAACGCAGCCGAGAGTTTTTCTCTCCACATTCTGAACTATTCCTTTAACGCCTGTTTCAAATTCAACAAGCTCACCATACATTGCGTGATTAAGACCGTAAATATTTACGATACCGTCATTTATGGATATTATCCTGCCTGTTTCGTTGACCTGAGTTTTCGCCTCAAAGTCAGCTATCTCACTTTTAAGCACCGAGATAATATCGCTTCTGCTTGAACCTGCCAAGCCGTTCACCTCCCTGATATCCTGTTCTGCAAAGCTTTTATCATACCCTGAACGCTCTTGTCATACTCGACCCCGTTCACTTCAAGACGATAGCCGCCCATGAGGGCTTCGTCGGTATTCACTTCCAGCAGAACATCGCTCACGCCGTATTTCTTTTTCAGCGTTTCTTTTATTTTATCCGTCTGTGCCTTTTCAGGCTGGCAGACGCAGTAAAGCTCAGCTTTAAGTATATTTTTGCTTTTGAGGACTTCCTCATCGTATGCGTCAAAAATGTCCATGATGTTATCCATGTGACCCCACTGACACATGACCTTGAGAAAGTTTCTCATGTCCCCAGGAAAAAGCCTGTCTATAACTTTCTCCTTTTCCTTTATTTCCACAGCAGGGCTTGCAAGAGCGTCCTTAAGCTCGTCACAGCTTTCAAAAAGCTCTCTTGAAGCCTTTACGCTCTCAGCCTTTGGGGAAAGCTCAAAAAGCACTCTGCCGCAGACTTCCTCGGGATAAAAGATCATTTGGCAGCACCTACCTCGGAGAGAAATTCATCAACAGTTTCTCTGTCGGAGTCGCCTCCCACATTTTTCTTAATGACCTTAGCAGCCGCCAGTATAGCAAGGTCTGCGATCTGGTATTTTGCGTCGTCCATAGCCTTTTCCTTTTCGTTTGCAATGGACTTTTCAGCTTCTTTCATTATCTTAGCAGACTCGGCTCTTGCATTTTCAAGCATAAGGTCGCATTCTCTGCCTGCCTGTGCTTTAGCCTTGTTTGTTATCTCAACAGCCTGACTGTGTGCGTCGGCTATCTCAGCTTCATAGTCAGCTTTTATTTTTTCAGCGTCCGCCTTAGCCTGTGCCGCACCGTCAAGGTCGCTTTGTATCTTTGCAGACCTCTCGTCCATCATTTTGCACACGGGCTTGAAAAGAAACTTTTTAAGGAGCAGATACAGTACCAGCAGATTTATTATTACCCATACCAAACTTATATCAAGACTTATCATAGCTATGCTCCTTTCATAAAGATGTTTTGTTTTATTACTTCAGGAAGAAGATGATAAGGATAGCTACGATAAGACCGTAAATAGCGGTCGCCTCTGCAAGTGCGCAGCCGAGAAGAAGCGAGCTTCTTATATCCTTTTTAGCTTCAGGCTGTCTTGCGATAGACTCTGTTGCCTTTCCTGTTGCAAGACCTATTCCGATACCTGCGCCTATACCTGTAATAACGGCTACAGCCGCACCAATTGCTACTAACATGATATATACCTCCGTTTTTATTCTTTTACTTTTCTACGCTTATTCTCTTACTTCAGGAAGAAGATGATAAGGATAGCTACGATAAGACCGTAAATAGCGGTCGCCTCTGCAAGTGCGCAGCCGAGAAGAAGCGAGCTTCTTATATCCTTTTTAGCTTCAGGCTGTCTTGCGATAGACTCTGTTGCCTTTCCTGTTGCAAGACCTATTCCGATACCTGCGCCTATACCTGTAATAACGGCTACAGCCGCACCAATTGCTACTAACATGATATATACCTCCGTTTTTATTCTTTTACTTTTCTACGCTTATTCTCTTACTTCAGGAAGAAGATGATAAGGATAGCTACGATAAGGCCGTAGATAGCTGTTGCCTCTGCAAGTGCGCAGCCGAGAAGCAGTGAGCTTCTTATATCCTTTTTAGCCTCAGGCTGTCTTGCGATAGACTCTGTTGCTTTTCCTGTTGCAAGACCGATTCCGATACCTGCGCCTATACCTGTAATAACGGCTACAGCCGCACCTATTGCTACTAACATAGATCATACCTCCGAATTTCTGTTATCTTAGTCGTCGTCCTCTATTGCTTCATTTATGAACAGGGACGTGAGGAACACGAAAACATATGCCTGAATGAAGCCGTCGAAAATATCAAAGTATGCCGAGAATGCCAGCGGTATCACTATCGGGCAAACGGCGTCGATAAGCTCCATGATGATATAAGACGCAAGCACGTTTCCGAAAAGTCGCATACAAAGCGACAGCGGTCTGATAACAAGCTCCATTACATTCAGCGGAGCGATTATCGCCACAGGTTTGGCAAAGCTTTTCAGCCAGCCCTTTGTTCCTTTTGCTCTTATTCCTGCAACCTCCACAAGCACAATGCTCATGATCGCAAGTCCTGCGGTAACATTCAAGTCTTTTGTAGGCGGTGTAAAGCCCAGCAGACCGATGATGTTCGCAAAGCCTATGTAGATAATGACAGTTGCAAGGAACGGAAAATACGCCATACCCTTTTCTCCAAGCTGTTCTCTGAAGAAATCTCTGAGAAAGCCTACGAATGATTCAAGCATCATCTGTTTCCTGTCAGGGATAAGTTTAAGGTTTCTTGTGAGAAGTATTGAAGCTATCACAAGTATCGCCATTATTATCCATGTTACCACGCAGGACACAGGAACGGGTATGCCTCCGAAAATCGGTATCCTGAAAGCTACTTTGTTTTGCATAGCCTCGGAAAGATTTTCGGAAATTCTCTCCAGCATTTTATCACCTCCAAAAAAATAAAACCAATAAGAATGCCAGCCTCATAAGGGTATAATAAGGTCCTTACCGTTCACCCCCAGCGGTCGAATGCAATCGTCATTGATTTTATCATGATAAAACTATTTTTTGTATGCGTCCCCCTATGGGCGCAGTGATGTAAGACTTGCTTTTTGTCTACGAATATATTATAATACAATCATAAGCATATGTCAAATAGATATTTTCTATTGTAAACATACTCATAGTGTATGGATAGAGAGGAGAGAAACGGTTTATGAGAGAGATAAATTTCGAGCATTATAAGATATTCTATTATGTGGCAAAGTTCCAGAACATAACAATGGCGGCGAACTATCTGTTTTTGTCGCAGCCGAGCATAAGCCGATGCGTAAAAAATCTTGAGGACGAGCTTGGGTGCAAGCTTTTTGTGCGGTCAAAAAAGGGTGTAGAGCTAACAACGGGCGGAGAGATGCTCTTTAAGCATATATCCATAGCCTGCAAGCATATATTCTCGGCAGAGGAGGAGCTTGCGCTGATAAGCGAGCGTGACAGGGCGATAGTAAGGCTTGGAGGAAGCGAGGTGGCACTGCAAAGCTTTCTTATAGACCGCATTGTAGAATTTCACAGAGAACACCCGAAGATACAGATAAAGATAGACAGTATGTCAACCCCTGACGCTATAGAAGCGTTGAGGGCAAATCTAATAGACGTGGCTGTAGTTACCTCGCCGTTTGCAGACAAAACGGGGCTTAACATAAATGTGATAAAGAAGCTTCAGGACATCGTTGCCGCAGGAAATGGCTTTTCCTATCTTAAAGACAAGGAGATATCCCTGCATGAGCTTGTGAAATATCCGCTTATCTGTCTTAAAAACACTACCACCACCCGAAACTATCTTGACCATATATTCAGACAGCACAATCTGCTTTTGCGACCTGATATTGAGCTTACGTCCATAAACTTTGTAATGCCAATGGTAAAGAACAATCTTGGCATAGGCTTCATGCAGTATGCGACCACCAAGGCAGAGATAGAGGCAGGGAACATCTTCAGGGTGAACACAAAAGAGCAGATACCGCCAAGGAGCATCTGTGCGGTGACGGCTTCCCAGTATGAAACTCCGGAGCCTGTGCAGAGGTTTATAGACAGCCTGCTTGAAAAGGAAAGCGTGAATATATAAAAGCAATATGGGGCGTTGGTGACAGCGTCCTTTTTTTGCGGTTTACACACAACGTTTGGCACATTGTTTCAAACACTATACGGCACGTCTACACAAATTCGTGATAAAACCAAACCTTGCCGCCCTCAGAGCGGGCTGTCGAGGGCGCCAGCCCCTACATTTATACCTGCAGTTTCTACTGCCGCAAAATCGCTGTCGCCCTTTGCGGGGGTTACTTTGTATAAGGATATAGAAAAAGCAGTGCAGAGTTTTACGCTCCGACACCGCTTTGTTTTGCTTTTTACAGCTCCATTATATATTTTTCCGCAGAAGAAAGTGCATTTGCACCGTCTGCCGCTGCTGTTATTACCTGCCTTAGTGGTGTAGTACGGACATCTCCTGCCACAAAAAGACCCTTTGCAGTGGTGATCCCGTCCTCGCCTGCTTTCACATATCCGCTTTCGTCAAGCTCGCAAACGCCCTCTAAAGCTTGTGTATTCGGCACGCTTCCGATTGCGCAGAACACTCCGTCCACGGCAATGTTCTTTTCTTCGCCGTTTTGTATATAGGTAATACCCTCTGCATTCTCGCCACCTGTTACCTCTTTTATAACTGCGTTCATAACAGGCACGATATTCTCGGTTTCTGCTGCCTTTTTCTGCAAAGCCTTATTTGCTCTGAACTCGTCACGTCTGTGGATAAGGTAAACAGTTTTTGCAAGCTTTGAGAGATAAAGTGCGTCGCCAAGTGCAGTATCTCCTCCGCCCACAACAGCCACAACTTTATCCTTATAGAAGAAGCCGTCGCAAACTGCGCAGTAAGAAATGCGCTGTTTCTCACCGCCTGCCACGTCAAGATGACGATATGAAGTGCCTGCGGTGTAAATAACCGTTTTTCCTTCTTTTACAGAGCCGTCCTTGAATATGACCTTCCAGCCCTCGGCTGTTTTCTCAAAGCTCTCAGCCTCACCCTCGTAAAACTCAGCACCAAGAGTTTCAGCCTGCTCTCTGAACTTTTCTCCAAGGTCATAGCCGTTTATGCCGTAAAGACCCGGGTAGTTCTCAACTCTGTCTGTAACAGATATCTGACCTGTACCCATGTAGTCCTTTTCGCACACCAGTGCGGAAAGCATTGCTCTGCCTGCATATATCGCCGCAGTAAGCCCCGCAGGACCACTGCCTATTATTATAACGTCATACATAAAAACACATCCTTTATATATAGTATACACTCTCTGTCCTTAATTATAAAATGAAAACCGACTTTTGTCAATCAGATGTAATACATAGGCTCTGAAACGTTCTCTGCTGACTCTTTATTATAGAAGTCAACGAGCTGTCTGAGGGTGATAGACTCAGTGTAGCTTTTCAGCTTGTTCTCTAATCTCAGCCATATATAATCGTCAAGTACCTGTGCAAATTCTGTGTTTTCGTCATTTACTACCGCAACATCGCTTCCAAGCACCGATGGGTCGAGAGCGTCGATTATTTCTTTGAGTGTTATCTTCTCCGGCTTTTTGTTGAGTATATATCCGCCTCTAGAGCCTTTTATGCCTTTTATGAGCCTTGCCTGCCTCAGAGAAGTAAGCACCTGCTCAAGATATTTTCCTGAAAGTCCACGTCTTTCTGCCACGCTGTATACTGTCACTGTTTCGCCGTTCTCTGAGTTCATTGCAATGTCTGCAATGGCGATTATGCCACATTCTACTTTTGTTGAAATTTTCATTTCTGCACCTCCCTTAGCAAACAAATATTGTCTGCTCTCATGCTTTTTATACTTGTCCTATTATTCATAGTAATCCTATCAACATAATATATTTTATACTTTTTTGAGCAAACTGTCAAGAGTTTTCATAAAAATAAGGGCATATTTTAAAAGAAATGTTAAATCTATAGTAATCCTATTGACTTTATATGATTTATGTTGTATAATATCTACAGTAACAGAGAACATCGTACCTTGACAGGCGTGCGGTGATAGCTATATAATAAGAAAACAGGGGGCGTTTCCTTTGAAATTCAATACAAAATTGCTCCATGGCGGATTTGGACCTGAGAAAACAACAGGCTCAACGCTCACTCCCATATATCAGGTGAGTGCTTTTGCGCAGGAGTCGGCTGAGCAGCTTGAAAAAGTATTCAATAATAAAGCACCGGGATATGCTTACACAAGAATAAGCAACCCGACAGTGGCGGCTTTTGAGAACCGAATGAATACCCTTGAAAAAGGTGTTGGTGCAGTGGCTTGTTCATCAGGCATGGCGGCTGTTACAATGTCGCTTCTGAACATTCTTGAAGCAGGGGACGAGATAATATGCGGCGCAGGTCTTTTCGGCGGCACTATCGACCTTTTCGGCGACCTTGCGGCATTCGGTATCAAGACCAAGTTCGTAAAGCACGTTACAAAAGAGGAAATAGCCCCTATTATAAATAGTAAGACCAAAGCGGTCTTTGCCGAGCTTATCGGAAACCCTAATCTTGAAATAGTTGATATAAAGTCGGTGGCTGACCTTGCCCATGAAAATGGTGCAGTGTTTATACTTGACAGCACAACGGCTACGCCTTATCTTATAAATCCATTTGACTACGGTGCTGATATCGTGGTACATTCCACATCAAAGTATATAAACGGCGGCGGAAATTCCATAAGCGGCGTTATAATCGACAGCGGAAACTTCAAATGGGATTATGATAAGTTCAAGGGTCTGGCAGAATATAAGAAATTCGGGAAGTTTGCTTATATCGCAAAGCTGAGAAACGGCATATGGAGAAACGTTGGCGGCTGTCTTGCTCCAATGAACGCATTCATGAACAGCGTGGGACTTGAAACACTGGGTCTAAGAATGGAGCGATGTTGCCACAACGCTTTGAAGCTTGCGGAGTTTTTTGAAAGCTGTGAGGGCATTGAAGTGAACTATCCTGCACTGAAAGCCAGCCCGTTCTATGACCTTTGTCAGGAAGAACTTGGCGGCAAGGGCGGTGCTATACTCACCATAAGAGCAGGCTCGAAGGAAAGAGCCTTCAAGCTTATAAACGGCTTGAAGCTTGCAACAAATGCAACTAATATCGGAGATACACGAACACTCATTATACACCCTGCAAGCACTATCTACGCTCACGGAAGCGAGGAGCAGAAGACAAATGCAGGCGTGTTCGGCGACACAATTAGGATAAGCGTCGGAATAGAGGACGCATCGGATCTGATCGAGGACTTTAAACAGTCCATAGAAAAACTTTAGGAGGAATTTACTATGGCAGTTGACTACGCAACACTTAAAAAAGGCGGTTTCATGCGCCAGAAGCAGAAGAATAATTTTTCACTTAGACTGAGAGTTGTGGGCGGGAACCTTACGGCAAAACAGCTTGCAACGATAGCTGAGGTGTCAGATAAATATGGCGAGGGCTATGTTCATCTTACATCACGTCAGAGCGTTGAGATACCTTTTATAAAGGTTGATGATATCGACGAGGTAAAGGCGGCTCTTGCAAAGGGCGACACAGAGCCGGGCGTTTGCGGACCGAGAGTAAGAACTATCACAGCCTGTCAGGGTGCTGCGGTCTGTCCAAGCGGCTGTATAGATACATACGCTCTTGCAAAGGAGCTTGACGAAAGATATTTCGCAAGGGAGCTTCCTCATAAGTTCAAGTTCGGCATCACAGGCTGTCAGAACAACTGCCTTAAAGCGGAAGAAAATGACGTTGGTATCAAGGGCGGCATAAAGGTCGAGTGGCGTGAAGCTGATTGTATCGGCTGTGGCGTGTGCGTAAAGGCTTGCCGTCAGGGTGCGCTTACAATGGAGGACGGAAAGATAGTCCTTGACAAAGAGAAGTGCAATTTCTGCGGACGCTGTTTTAAGGCTTGTCCTACAGAAGCGTGGGATACTATCCACGGCTATATAGTTTCATTCGGCGGACTTTTCGGCAACCATATCAACAAGGGCGAAACTGTTATCCCATTTATCGAGGATAAGGAAACTCTTATGAAGATTTGCGATACCGCTATACAGTTCTTTGACGATAACGCAAAAGCTGGCGAAAGATTCAAGTTCACTATCGACAGAGTGGGCAGAGAGAAATTTACAAATACTATACTGGAGGTTTATAACAATGGTTGATTTTAAAATAGACGATACAGTGGATATCACCACGGTGGTTTGCCCGACAACATTCGTTAAGGCAAAGGTAGCTCTTGAGGAGCTTGACGACGGACAGATACTTTCCATTAAAATGAATGACGGTGAGCCTGTTCAGAACGTTCCGAGAAGCATTAAGGAAGAGGGTCACAAGATACTGAAGCTCATCGATAATGAGGACGGCACTTATGACCTTATCGTACAAAAGGTGGGAGATTAATGTCAGTAAGAGCAAATAAGGATACTTTCGAGAGCGAGATAAACGAGGCAGGAAAGCTTGTTATCGCAGATTTTTATTCAGATTCCTGCGTTCCATGCAAGCGAATGTCACCGCTCCTTGCGGAAACTGAGGAGGAGAACCCTGAGGGCATAAAGCTTGTGAAACTCAACATCAACTTTGACGGGGAAACTGCTCAGAAATATAACGTCACAAGCGTTCCGACACTTGTGTTCTTCAAGGACGGAGCAGAAAAAGCAAGACTTACGGGAGCTGTAAAGAAAGCACAGCTTGCCGAAACAATAAATTCAATAGATTAAGGAGAAATGGATATGACTATAACAGTAGCAGGCAATAAAAAGGACGTTGCAGAGGGACTTACAGTGGCACAGCTCGTTATCGACGAGAACGTTGAAACACCACAGTACGTTACAGTAACTATCAATGACGAATTTGTAGAGAGCGGTGCTTTTGAAAGCACAGTTCTTAAAGACGGCGACGTTGTAGAATTTCTTTACTTCATGGGAGGCGGACAGTAATGGCATTTACAGACGAACAGCTCGAGCGTTACTCACGCCACATCATTCTTAAAGAGGTTGGCGCAAAGGGACAGAAAAAGCTTCTTAACGCAAAGGTTCTTATCATAGGTGCAGGCGGACTTGGCGCACCTGCCGCTATGTATCTTGCCGCAGCAGGCGTTGGAACTATCGGCATTGCAGACGCAGACGAGGTAGATCTCTCAAATCTGCAAAGACAGATAATCCACACAACGCAGGACGTTGGCAAGGCGAAGGTGCTTTCCGCAAAGGAAACAATGGAGGCTATCAACCCTGACGTTAAGGTGAACACATACCGCACCTTTATCGACAGCGAGAACATCATGGATATAATCAAGGACTATGATTTCGTTATCGACGGCACTGACAATTTCCCTGCAAAGTTCCTTATTAATGACGCCTGCGTAATGGCTAAAAAGCCATTTTCACACGCCGGTATCATCAGATTTAAGGGTCAGCTCATGACCTATGTTCCAGGTCAGGGACCATGCTATAGATGTGTGTTCAAGAACCCACCTCCGAAGGACGCTGTTCCTACTTGCAAGCAGGCAGGCGTTATCGGTGCAATGGGTGGCGTTATCGGAAGTTTGCAGGCAATGGAAGCTATCAAGTATATCCTTGGTGTTGGCGACCTTCTCACAGGCTATCTGCTTACTTATGACGCACTTAAAATGGAGTTCAGAAAGGTAAAGCTCCCTCAGGATACAAAGGGCTGTGCAGTATGCGGTGAAAACCCTACTATCACAGAGCTTATCGACTATGAACAGGCAGAATGTGACGGTGTACATCTATGATAAAACTCAGCAAAAGCGATTATGAAAAGATACTGCACCACGCTGAAAGCGAGCTTCCGAACGAAGCCTGCGGTCTTATAGGCGGAGTAAAAGAGGGCAGTGACAAGATAATAAAAAAGGTCTATCTTCTCACGAACATAGACCACTCAAACGAGCATTTTTCTCTTGACCCTAAGGAGCAGCTTGCTGCTATAAAGGATATGAGAGCGGAGGGACTTGTTCCTCTGGGCAACTGGCACTCACACCCTGAGTCACCTTCTCGTCCTTCTGACGAGGATAAAAGGCTTGCTTATGACAAGACAGCAAGCTATATGATACTCTCACTTATGAACAGAGATGAGCCTGTGCTCAATTCTTTCCATATCGAGGGAACAGATTCCACAAAAGAGGAACTTGTGATAGAATAGCAAAAAGTAGGGGCGAACAGCGTTCGCCCGCAATTCGCCCACTCTCGTTTCGTAAGACACAAACAAAAAGCAGTACCCCAACAGGTACTGCTTTTATTATTTCATCATGCAGATCAAACGGGCGAACGCTGTTCGCCCCTACAAATGTATCAGCATATTTGCGTGTGAAAAACTTATGAAGCCTTTGCACTCTTTCTGACCTCTGTGTAGCCTGCCGGTGACGGGATCTCATAATCGTCTGTGGAGTTTATGGCTCTCATCATGCCTGCGATAAGGTCAGGCTGTGTGATAGTGTAGTCAAATCTGTTTATGATGCCAAAGCCCTTGTTGCCGTTGTAGCCGTTGTCCCAATATACACAAACAATGCCGTTTTTCTTTGCCGCCTTGATAAGATATTCAGCCCAGTAGCGTCTGAACTCATTGTAGTCTGCAAACTTTTCTGTCTTGTCCTGTGCGCCAAATTCGCCGATAACAACAGGGTAGCCCTGACTTACAAACTTTTTGTTAAGAAGTGCCATTTGGCTGTCAACATGATCCTCCTGACCCCAGTTGTCATAATTCTTTACCGCATATTTGCCCCACTGAGTTTTTGCGGTCTTGTTCTCATCAATGGTGAAGTTAAATGGGTCGTAGTAGTGAACTGATATCATGATACGCTTGCCGTCAGCCTTGCAGCCGTTGTCGGTCGGTATCCTGAAGTTGTATTCATCACCTGCTGTGTAATCTATATTGGTGTTCCAACCAGGGAGAAGCAGCCAGCGTTTTTCATTGTTCGAGCCTGTGGCTCTCACTGAGTCAACAAATATCTGATTGTATGCGTTGATGTTATCATATGCTTTTTCGTCAGGTTTGCCGTAATCGTTGTTGAATTCCTCATTCATGGACTCGAAGATAAGGTGCTGGTCATAGTCCTTGAAACGGTCTGCTATCTGAGTCCAAACCTTGCCGTACTTGTCCTTTATCTCGGTCTGCTTGTCATCGTCTTCAGCACAAAGCAACCAACTGTGGTCAACAGTGTAATATCCGTCACCATGCATATTAACTATGGCGAACATATCGTTGTCAACAACATAGTCAACGACCTCCTGAACTCTGTCCAGCCAGTCAGTGTCTATCTTGTAGTCAGGACCGTCTCCTATCATGTCAAGATAAGAAACAGGTATTCTTACTGTCTTGAAGCCCTGCGCCTTTATAGTGTCGATAAGCTCTTTGGTTATCTCAGGGTTGCCCCAGCAAGTTTCGCTGGGAAGTCCGCCGCTGGAAGCTTCAAGCTGATTGCCTAAGTTCCAGCCAAGACCCATAGCCTCTGTTATCTGTGTCTGGTCAAGCTCAGTCCACTTCTTTGCTGTGTCTTTTGCCTCGCTGTCGGAGTTTTTTCCGCAGCCTGCTACAGCCGCTGTCATAACTCCTGCCAGCAGCAGAGCCGCAGCTCTCGATATGAATTTTCTCATTTTTTATATAACCTCTTTCCTTTTTGCGTATGTAAACGATTAACGCTAATGACTATTATAGCACACTGCACAAATTTTTTCAATAGTGAAAAGAAAATTTTATTATGTGGTTGAAATGAGAAATAAGTGGCTGCATATTGCCTGCTGCGGCGAATATCCATATAAATAAGCATTTGCACTTGATTTTGTAATATTATGTGTTATAATAGTAGATAAACTTATAAGTTTACTTTGGTAAACAAAAGGGGATATTCATATGGCAGCACTTCTTATAAGATTATTCATAAAAGACAGAGATAACGTGAAAGATAAAAACGTCCGAAAAAAATATGGCTACCTAGGCTCATGTACTGGTATAGTCCTTAATATCATGCTTTTCCTCGGTAAGCTTATTGCAGGATTTGTGTCAGGGGCTGTGTCCGTTATGGCGGACGCTTTTAACAACCTTTCCGACGCAGGCTCGTCTATAATGTCACTGGTGGGATTTAAAATGGCAGCCAAAGCCGCAGACGAAGACCACCCCTTTGGTCATGGCAGAATGGAGTATATCTCAGGACTTGTCATTTCGTTTATTATAATGATGATGAGCATTGAGCTTGGAAAATCTTCTTTTTCAAAGATCTTTGCCCACGATAAGCTTGCTTTCTCGGTAATGACCTTTGTGATACTTGGCTGCTCAGTGGCTGTCAAGCTTTGGATGTGGTATTTCTATAGAAAGCTTGGCAAAAAGATAAACTCTACCTCGCTTTTCGCCTCTGCCGCTGACAGCCTTTCAGATTGCGCCGCAACAGGAGCTGTTATGCTTGCAATGGTATTCTCTGCGTTCACGGGCATAAACATAGACGGCTATATGGGCGTTCTCGTTGCTCTCTTTATCTTCCGCTCAGGCTTTATGACCTGCAAGGACAGCGTTTCGCCGCTTCTCGGCTCAAAGCCCGATAAGGAGTTCGTTCAGGATATTGTTGATACCGCAATGAGCTTTCCTGAGATAATCGGTATCCATGATCTGCTCATACATGATTATGGCGTAGGGAATACCGTTATCTCCTTTCATGCTGAAGTGCCATGTGAAATGGACTTTATGGCGGCTCATGAGCTTATAGACAATCTTGAGGATAGCATGAAAGAAAAATATCACTGCGCAGTGTCTATACATATGGATCCGGTGGCAGATCATGACGAGCAAACTATCGAAACTAAAAAGATAGTAACAGACGTTGTGAAGTCTATTGACCAATGCCTTAGCATACACGATTTCAGAATGACAAAGGGAGAAAACCGTGAAAATCTTATTTTTGACGTGGTAGTGCCTTTTGATTTCAGACTTTCAGACAGCGAGGTAAAAGCAAAAATATCAAAACGGCTCACAGAATTTGACGGAAGATATAACGCTGTTATAAATGTTGATAAGGGCGATACATTATGATAAAAAGGGCTATAATAAAAAAGACTTGCTTTTTTTCGCAGGATTGGTTATAATATAGGTATAACGCAAAGCGTTTGCGGTGCGTGGTCTATCATGATAGGAGGAATATAAAATGGCATTCACAGTTACAAAGGATACTATTATAGGCGATATAATGGACGCTGATGAAAATACAGCACCATACTTTATGGAAATGGGTATGCACTGTCTGTTCTGCCCAGCGTCAAGAGGCGAAACTCTTGAAGAGGCTTGTGCTGTTCATGGCGTTCCTGTTGAGGAAATGCTCGAAAAGCTCAACAATCACTTTGCAGAATAAGCGTTTGGAACTATTTTCGCCGCCCAGCCGCCTTTTCAGGGGGCGAGCGGCGATTTTTTTCTTTGGAGGAAAGCTTTGGATAAAAGACTTGTGACCTGTGCAAAGCTTTGTACAGGAGATTTTGTATGCGACGTGGGGACAGATCATGGCTATCTGCCTTGCTTTATGATAAAGGAAAATATGTGCAAAAAGGCTCTCGCCTGTGATGTTGCACCAATGCCGCTAAAGTCGGCTGAGGAGCATATCCGCCGTGAGGGGCTTTCAGACCGCATTAAAACGGTACTTTCAGACGGACTTGACAATGTTCCCCTGGAGGGCATAACAGACGTTGTTATGGCAGGCATGGGCGGCGAGCTTATTGCAAGACTGCTTGAAAAATGTCCGTGGGTGAAAAACAGCGTGAACCTCGTTTTACAGCCTATGACAAAATGGGACGTGCTTAGAAAGTGGCTTTATGACAACGGCTTTGAGGTAAAAAAAGAGCTTGCCTGCACAGAGGGTCAGTTTGCATATTCTGTTATGCAGGCGGTGTATACAGGCAAAACGCCGTCCTATGAATGCGATGACAGATATTTGCAGTTCGGCTTTGTCAAGTCTGAGGGCGAGGGAAAAGAGTATATCGCAAGGCAGGCAAAAAGAATTTTTGTCGCAGGCAGCGGAATGATGAAGTCCGAGGACAAAAAGGAGCTGGGAGAAAGGCTTGTTAAGCTTGCACAGAGCGAGCTTGAAACGTTGAAAAAAATATGATACAAAAAAACATGGGGCCAAAAATGAAATTTCTGAAAGCTTTAGGGATAGGTATAGCGACCCAACTTTCCGTAACGATACTGTCAGTAATTCTGTTGCTTGCATTCTGCTCCGTAAGTCCCGGCGGTGTAAGCGTGATATTAAGCGGCGTTGTTGCTTTGGGTGCGTATATAGGTTTTTATTTTAAATTTAAGAAACCAAACGTGGGCAAAGCCTTTTATTGGCTCAGCTTTGCGTTTATACCGCTTGTTATACATACCATTGTTATGGTTTTGGGATATATTTATTGCGAAAAAGATGCGGCAGCGGCTTTGTCCAGCGGCGAAAGGTTTCCTGCATTAAATTTCTTGCCTTTTGAGGCTATGCTTCCTGCATTGTTTGTTCTTATAGTGGTGGTATTTATCACGGGCTTTTACGAACTGCTTGACGCAGTTATCAAGGACAGAAATATCCCTGACAGCACATCAGACACACAAAAAGGAGCTGACAAAAATGACGACAGTTTATGATATTTATAGTTTTATAGAGGATTTAGCCCCATACCGCCTGCAGGAGGGCTATGACAACAGCGGTCTTAACGTGGGGGAAATGTCCACAGAGGTAAGGAGCGTGCTGGTGGCACTGGATTGCACCGCAGAGGTGGCAAGAGAAGCCTGTCAGCGTGATTTTGACCTTGTTCTCACCCACCACCCTGTTATTTTCAGAGGACTAAAGACCCTCGTGCCCAACGATCCTGCTGTGATACTTGCGGCAGGCGGAAAGAACGCTCTTTCCATGCACACAAATTTCGACTCCGCAGAGGGCGGAATGAATGATGTGCTTTGCAAAATGCTTGGTCTTAAACCTGAGAGTGCTTTGCATGAAGAGCATGGCGTGGGCTGTGGATATGTCTGCGAGTGTGACGGCATGAACGTCCGTGAGCTTGCACAGAGAGCAAAGGACGTTCTTGGCTGTAGAGTAGTCCGTTTCAGCGGCGGAGAGCGTGAGATAAGGCGTGTGGGAGTATGCTCAGGTTCAGGCGGTTCGTTCCTTGCTGACGCCGCAGAAAAAGGCTGTCAGGTGCTTTTGACAGGGGACGTGAAGCATGACGTTTTTATAGACGGCGAGAATATGGGCGTTTCTGTTATAGACGCAGGTCATTTCTATACGGAAAATATCTTCTGCGAGTTTATCGCCAACGAGCTGAAAAACAAGTTCAGCGGTCTGAGAGTAGAGATAGCCGTAAGCAACAGGGATATAGTTGAAGTAATATAAAAAGCAGGTAAGTAAAATGGCATTGGACGGAATTTATCTGAGCTTGCTCAGAAAAGAATTTGACCCTCTTATTGACGGCAGGGTGGATAAGATACACCAGCCTTCACGAGAGGAGCTTATAATGACTATCCGCACTAAAGAGGGTGCGCAGAAGCTTATGTTCAGCACAGGTGCAGGCTCGGCAAGGGTTCATATAACAACGGCGGATATAGAAAATCCGAAAACACCGCCTATGTTCTGTATGCTCATGAGAAAGCATCTTGCAGGGGGCAGACTCACTGCCATTAGGCAGGACGGCTTTGAGCGTATACTTTTCTTTGACTTTGAAGCCACCAACGAAATGGGCGACAGGGTGAAGCTCACACTTGCAGCGGAGATAATGGGCAGGCGTTCAAATCTTATCCTCTATCATGAGGACGGCAGGATAATAGACAGCATAAAGCGTGTGGGACAGGAAATGTCATCAGTGAGAATGGTTCTTCCCGGTGCGCAGTATACTTTGCCCCCAAGAGAGCAAAGGCTGAATCTTATGGAATGTACAAAAGAAGAATTTCTTGCAAAGATAGCCGAAAACCCCACGGCGGAGCTTTCAAAGGCAATAATGAAAACGCTTGAGGGCATTTCGCCAGTGTTCGCAAGGGAAGCTGTGTTCTTTGCGGCAAGGGGTGCCGAGATAACAGCCGAACAGCTAAGCGGAGACACTGCGGACAGACTGTGGTTTTATTTCTCGAAAGTCCGTGACAGCATAAATGACGGCACTAACGTCTACACCGTGCTGAAAACAAAAGAGGGTAATCTCAAAGATTTCTGCTTCTGCGATATAACGCAGTATGGTGCGCTCATGGTGACAAAAAGCTTCGAGTCGCCAAGCGTTCTTCTGGACTATTTCTATGCGGAGAGGGACTCCCTTTCAAGAATAAGGCAGAAAGCCAACGACCTTTTCAAGCTTCTTATAAACACCTCCGAGAGAACTCAAAGGCGTGTGCAAAATCAGCGTGAGGAGCTTAAAGAGTGCAAGGACAGGGAAAAATACCGCATTTACGGTGACCTTATCACTTCAAATCTCTATGCGCTCCAAAAGGGAATGGCGTATGCTGAGGTGCAGGACTTTTATGACGAGAACTGCCCTACAGTAAAGATACCACTTGACAAAAGGCTTACGCCAACACAGAATGCACAGAAGTATTATAAGGAGTACAGAAAGCTTGACACCGCAGAGAAAAAGCTCACTGTGCTTATTGCAGAGGGCGAGCAGGAAGTCAAGTATCTGGATTCTGTTTTCGATTCTCTCACGAGGGCGCAGACGGAGGGGGATATAGCCGAGCTTCGTGAGGAGCTTTTTCAGGAGGGCTATGTAAAGCGCTCAAAGTTCAAGGGCAAGCCTCCAAAGGCTCTGCCGCCTATAAAATATCGTTCTTCTGACGGATATGAAATAAGGGTAGGCAGGAACAATAAACAGAACGACCGCCTCACCTGCAAGGAAGCAGAGAAAACTGACCTTTGGCTCCACGTCAAAGATATCACAGGAAGCCACGTTATCGTCACCTGCGACGGAGAAATGCCACCAGACAGGACAATAGAGGAAGCGGCAATAATCGCCGCCTGCAACTCAAAGGGAAGAAATTCCTCCAGAGTGGACGTTGACTACACTTTCATAAGAAACGTGAAAAAGCCAAACGGCTCAAAGCCGGGCATGGTTATTTTTACAAACAACTACACTATCACTGTCAAGCCTGACACGGAGCTGGAGGAGAAACTGAGGGTATAGCCTAAAACTATATCCAACAAAGTTTCAGCCTATGAGTTTATGAAAATGCCACAAAAACGGCGTTGTATCGGGCTTATTAGTGGTGTAAAAAGGTTATTGAATAATCCATAGCGATATGGTATAATTATCATGATGTGAATATTAAGAAAGCACAGTTTGAAAAGTTGTTAGCTGAGTAGAGCGTGTCAGGGCGAAAGCCTTGCCGTCAGGGAAGCAGGTCCAAATCCTGCACAACCGCCATTACTGTGTTTGACAGGCTTTTTGTGCGCTGTCATAAGTCAGGTATCTGCTGTGTTTTCGTTGACTATTTCTGTCTTGGGCGATGAAGATGACGGTCTGCTTTATCGCTGTGCAGGCAGTAAAGCGGATAGAATGCTTTTTCGTTTCGGCGGAAAGGCATTTTTTGCTGTGGTCGGGGTGTTCATAAAAAGTGCATTGACGGCGGAACAGTGTGTATCAACGAAAGGACAGAAAAGAATGAAGAAGAAAATTTTGAGAACAGCCAGCTTCGCTCTTGCGACTGCTCTTAGTCTGAGCGTGTGTGTAAGCGCATTTGTTTCAGACGGAACAAACAACAACGTAACAACATCAGTCCTCCCTGACAGTGCGGATAACGCAGTGCTTAACTGGGCAACTAAGGTAGGGAAAAGCTGGAACGATGGTCCGTCGCCTGTGGCTATCGTTGGAGATGATATCGTTTATACATCCGGCGACAAGCTAATGAGAATGAATAAGGAAACGGGCGTTGTGGATTCAGTAGTTGGACAGCGAGCAGGCACAAACAGCTACGCTATCCAGCCTGTTACTTATGCAGACGGCATGATATTCTCAGCCTTTAACGGCGGAATTCAGGCATTTGACGCTGACACACTCGAGTCGCTGTGGGTATACAAGGACAGCGTTGGCGGACAGTCTGTAAGCCCTATCTACTATAATGACGGCTGTATCTACACAGGCTTCTGCAACTATGGCTCAGGAAAAGACGATCAGTATGTCTGCATAGATGTTAAGGACGAAGATCCTGACACAACAGATGAAGAGAAGTCACCAAAGTGGACATTCACAAACAAAAGCGGTTTCTATTGGGCAGGCGCATATGCAACTGATGATTTTGTCGTTCTCGGCATGGAAAATGCAAAGGCAAACACTACCGACCCTGCAAGAATAGTTACTCTTGACAAAAACTCAGGAAGCGTTATAGATACTGAGTATACAGTAGGCGGAGGAGTAAGAAGCACTATTTCTTACGATAAGGATACAGACGCTTATTATTTCACATCTAACGGGGGCTATTTCTATAAGGCAACAATAGACGATGAGGGCAATTTCACAAAGCTTGACAGCATCCCACTTGGTGGCGCAAGCACATCAACTCCTACAGTTCTTAACGGCAGAGCTTATGTTGGCGTAAACGGCTCAGGCTGGGGCAACTATAAGGGCAGTGCTATCGCAGTTATCGACCTTGACAGCTTTAAGATAGCATACAAGGCAGAAACAAAGGGCTATCCACAGACCTCAGGTCTTGGCGTTGTGAATGAGAACGGCTATAACTATGTTTACTTCTCAGAGAACGCATCAGCAGGCGCTATCCGCTATGTAAAGGATAAAAAGGGCGTAACAGAAGTTCTTGACGCTCAGATAGTAAACGGAAAGAAAACAGCTCCGTCACTTTTCACACCAACGGGCGCTCAGGCACAGTATGCTATAGCTGACCTTGTTGCAGACGAAAACGGCACTATCTACTTCAAGAACGATTCAGGCTGCATAATGGCTGTCGGCTCAGAGGTGGAAAAGCTTGTGACCGAGAATGCTAAGACAGTATGCAAAGAGGGCGAAGCTTATGACGCTTCCGACTTGAAGGTTTACGCAGTTCTCAAAAACGGCGTGAAGAAAGACGTTACAGATTATGTGACTATCGACGATACTGCTCTTACAGCAGACGATGATTTCGTTACTGTTACATACAAGTATGGTATGTACAGAGATAAGACAAACGAGGGTGCTGCAAACACAACAGGCGTTGCCGTTTCACCTGTTGAAGCAACTATCGACGTAACAGTTCTTGCAGCAGAGGATTATGACAGCGTAAAGGCTGTTGAGAAGCTTATCAGTGATCTTGGCGAGATAACACTTGACAGTGAGAATGACATCAAGGCAGCAAGAGCCGCTTATGACGCTCTTGGCGACCTTAAGGAATATGTAGGCAATGTTGACGCTCTTACAGCCGCAGAGGAAAAGCTTGAAGAACTCAAGACACCAAGCTCTTCATCAGAAGCAGAAAGCTCTGTAAGCTCATCTGACGTATCTTCCGAAAGCACAGTATCTTCTGCAAACTCTGAGGATACATCTTCTGCCACTTCATCAGCCGCAGAGTCAGTAAGCAGTGCTGACACTTCAAAGGCGGCTGACAGCTCATCAAAGACAGCAAATAACGCAGGTGCGGCTAACCCTAACACAGGTGCGACAGCAGGCGTTTGCGTAGCAGGTCTTGCACTTCTTATCAGCGGAGCGCTTACAGTTTCAAGAAAGAGAAAGTAAAAAATTAAGACAATTAAGATATAAGTTATTTTGCAGGATACTCGCCCTCTATTTTCAGGGGGCGGGCATTTTCTGTGATATGAAAAGTGAGAATATTATGAAAAAGCATACACAAAAAAACAGGCAAATAATAATGCTGTCAGCAGCGGCGTTTTTTATCGCAGCGGCTTTTTTGTGTATGCGTTTTTATAATATGAGCAGTTATAAGACACCTGAAAATCCGTTTTCAGCACTGTCTGAAAGCCTTGCGGAGGAGGACGGACAGGGCGGAGAGGGCTATGAAACAAGCTCTCAGCCAAAGGACGAAAGCTCAGATATGGACAGCTCACAGGCAGATGACAGTGATAACACTGATAGTAGCGACAGCAATACAGATACAACAGAAAGCTCTCCGCAGGCTGACAAAAGCGACGGAAATTCCCCCACAGTAAATGGCGGGAACACAAATGTTACCATAAATGTCCAAGGCGAAAATAAGTCTGACGAGGTAAAGAAAAAGCCTGACAGCAAGACCGAAACTGTCACAAAGAACACCGACACAGAATATTTCACCACCTCTATAAAAGAGGGCGAGCGTGTAAAAAAGCCCCTTTATGAGTTCACAATAACACATAAAAACAAGGCTCTCACAGTGCAAAAAGTTCAGGTCACTGTGAACGGCAGCGTTGTAAATCAGTTCTCGGGCAGCGTTACCCTTCACGCAGGAAAAAACACTATCCGTGTTGCCTGCACCTATACCGACAAAAGCGGTCAGGTGAAAAGGGCTTATAAGGACTATACAGTTTATTTTGACAAAAAGGAGATAACCTTTGACACCGACCTTGCGGATAAGGATACTGACACAGAAAGCATAACATTTTCAGCCACAGCTTTTTACGGCGGTGATAAAATACCTTTGACAGTCAAAGTCAACGGTGAAAAGCTTTCCGGTGGTGAAGCTTTTACCGCACAGCTTTCTGAGGGCGAGAATACTATAACTCTCTCTGCGGAAAAGGACGGCTCAAAGGCTGAAAAAAGCTTTAAGATAAAATACACTCCTGCGGAGTTTTCCATCGATACCGACCTTTACGACCGCACTGTAAATGACGCCGATTTTAGCTTCTATGCGAGAATGAAAGGTCAAAGCGGCAGTGCAAAGCTAAGCGTTATTCTAAACGGCAAAAAGCTTTCGGGCAGAGATAATTATACCTGCACCCTCCAAAGCGGTGATAACCGTATAAGGCTTTATGCAAAAGACGGTGACAAAAAAATAGACAGATATTTCACTGTCACCTATGTACCCATTGCTGACGATACCACAAGACCTGAGATAACGTATATAAACGTCACCAACGGACAGACAGTGAAAGGCTCGGGCTTCACCCTCAGATTTAACGCACAGGACTATCAGGGCGGAAGGATATATGCCGACAAGACCGAGGTCTGGCTAAATGGGCTTTCTGTTGAGTGTATCGCACAGGACAGGAACTCAGCCTATTATCTCCAGCTTTCGGGCGGGGCAAATCTTCTTGAAATAAGGGTGTATGACCCCGAGGGCAGATATGCGGATCATGCCTATACCATAAATTCGGTGAGCGCACAAAAGGGCGAGCAGACAGGCGTTATAACAATGAGCATTGACGCCGATACCATAGGGCTTGGACAGCTTGCCGCAGGCTCAGAGGTGGCAATATACGAGGGGGACACAGGCGTTGACGTTATAGAGCGTTTTCTCCAGCAAAACGGCTTCACAGGCGACTTTACAGGCAAGGACGATCAGAGATATCTAAGCCGTATACACAAAAATGGTGCGTTTGCAGGTGGAGCAGTAAACAGTGAGCTTGCGGAGCTTATAAAAAATGACGGCATTGCAGACAGCAACACACAGTATGCCGATAGCCTTGGAGAATTTGACTACACCTACGGCTCAGGCTGGGTGTACACTGTAAACGGCAATATGCCTGCATACGGCATGGGCAAGGTGAACTTCACCGACGGCGACACTGTTAGGCTTGCGTTCACAGTTGCCTACGGAAGAGATATAACAGGTTCACAGGATAGCTATGACAAAACATGGTAGGAGGATATTGTTGAAAACGAGAGGTTTTCTTGGCAGATTAGTGGCGGTGTTTGCAGGGGCAGTAATGCTTCTGACAAATGTTCCTGCGGTGAATGCAGATAACGCAGATAAAAGGGACAGGATAACTGAAAGCGCAGAAAAGGTCTGTCAGTGGCAGCGTGACAAAATGGGCATTTCTCAGGACGAGAGCATTTTTTCGGGGGATTTTCTGCAAAACGCAGGCATAGGAAGCTCAGATTGGCTTGCCATAGGCATTTCACGCTTTGGTTTTGAGGAGGACTATGAGGCTTATCTCACTGCGCTTTCTCAGCGTGTGAAAGCTCTTTCAGATACCGACAACGCTACCGAGTGGCAGAGGTGTGCTATAACAGCCTCCGCAATGGGAGGCGACTCTGCCGACCTTGAGGGCATAGACCTTGTAAAAGGCGGTGTTTACGGCAGAGATGAAAATAATTCCGTAGGCAAACAGGGTCTTAACGGCTGGATATTTGCACTTTTGACCCTTGATACAATGGGCTACAAGACCCCGGAGGGTGCAGAGTTTGACAGAGAGCGTATACTTGACGAGATAGTTTCTTCGCAGAATACCGATGGCGGCTTTTCGCTGTCAAAAGGTGAGAGCGATATAGACATCACCGCAATGGCTTTGCAGGCGATCGCCCCATATTACAACGATTTTTCCCGTGACGATGTTAGAAAAAGTGTTGACAAAGCGGTGGAGTATCTAAGCGGCAAGCAGGACAGCTCAGGTACGTTCGGAAGCGCAGAAGCTGATTCGCAGGTGATTATTGCACTTTGTTCACTTGGTATCGACCCCGAAGCTGACAGCCGTTTTGTGAAAAGTTCCGACCTTTTGACCGCACTGCTCTCCTATCAGAACAGCGACGGTGGATTTTCACATGAAAAGGGCGGCGATTCTGACGAGCTTGCCACAGGGCAGGCGCTTTGCGCACTTGCGGCACAAAAGCGTTTTGAACTTACGATGCGACGTATTTACGATATGAGAGAGGAGCTTTCAGTTCTACAGCGTGAAAAGCTTGACGGCATAAACGGCAGGCTTTCGGATATCTCAGACGAGGAGAGCGCAGAAAAAGCCTTGAAGCTTTTCAATGACCTTGATTGTGACGAACGCACATATGTAAGATACGGTGCAGAGCTTGAAAATGCGGCAGAAAAATATGGTCAGACCTTGAGCGACAGGGCTTTCACAGAGGAGCTTGCACAGACAGACCATGGAAACGGTTGTGTATACAGTATCGAGAAAACGGAAATATATAAGGGCAAGAAAGGCTTTACAAAAAGCGACAGGAACAAGCTTGAAGCCCTGAGAAAAAACGGCGTTACTTCGGGGGACTGCACTGTCACAGCGGTGCTTTTAGCCCATGCAAAGGCTGACGAGAGTCTTTCCGACAGGGATAAGATAATATCAGAGCTTGAAGAAATGAACGCCAAAGCGAACGAGCTTTACAGTGAGATATCAGACCTTAACAGTATCATAAGCCGTGAGCTTTATCCTGTTGATAGTGTTGGAAAAGACAAAAAGGAGCTTTTGGAAAAGACCGCAGAGAGGATAAAAAAGCTCCCTGAAAGCGAGCGGAAAAAGGTCACTTCTGCTGACGAGATAATAAAAGAGGCGGAGGATAAAAACGTGACAGTGTATGTGATATCTGCGGCAGCGGTGCTGTGCGCAGTGGGAGTTTTCACAGTGGTAAGAAAGAAGGGTAAAAAATGCGTGAGATAACAGATGAAGTGAAAAAGGTCATAATCGGCAAGGACGAAGTGGTGGATATGGTGTTCGCCGCAATTTTGGCGCAGGGTCATGTGCTTATGGAGGACGTTCCGGGCGTGGGAAAAACTACTCTTGCGGTGGCGTTTTCAAAGGCTTTGGGGCTTGAAACAAAGAGGATACAGTTCACCCCTGATACTGTGGCTTCCGACATCACAGGCTATACGGCTTTTGACAGACAGGCGCAGGGCTTTACTTTTCACAGCGGTGCGGCAATGACGAATATACTTCTTGCAGACGAAATAAACAGAACCTCAGGCAAGACGCAATCTGCCCTTTTGGAGGTCATGGAGGAGCGGGCCTGCACAGTTGACGGCAGAACATATCCTCTGCCTGAGCCTTTTGCAGTGATAGCAACACAAAACCCTACAGGCACAGTTGGTACGGCGGCACTGCCTGTTTCACAGCTTGACAGATTTATGATAAAGCTTTCAATGGGCTATCCTGACAAGGCGGCAATGCGAAGCATAATGTCAGACCGAAGCAGTTCAGACCCACTGGCAGATGTGAAAGCCGTCTGCACCGCTGAAAAGCTTATAGAAATGCAGAAAAAGGCAAAGGCTGTTTTTGTTGACGACAGCGTTTATGACTACATCTCAGACCTTTGCGACGCCACAAGGCATAATGAAAATATTTCTCTGGGCGTATCCCCAAGAGGTGCTTTGGCGCTTTGCAGGATAGCAAAGGCGTGGGCGTGCTATAAGGGCAGAGAATATGTCGTTCCCCAGGACGTAAGAGATTTTTTTGCCCATGTTTGCAGCCACAGGATATCACTTTCTGCAAAGGGCAGGCTCTCAGGACTTGCGGCAGAAAGTGTGCTTGACGAGATACTTAAAAGCGTAAAATGTCCTGAGAATGAGGAAAAACGCAGATGAAGAGGCTATGCTTCTGCCTTTGCACAGCTTTGGGCATACTGCTTTTTGTGCTGAAAAAGCCAATTGGCATAACGGTGCTTGGTTTGTGCGCAGTGCTTTTTGTATTGTCAGTATGTGTAAATATATTCTCGAAGAAAAAGCTGTCAGCAACACTGGTAAGCGACGGCACAGGCTTGAAAAATAAGGACATGAGCCTCAAATTTATCTTCACAGGAACTTGCGGTGAATACAGCAGTAAACTGCGGCTTAGAAATATGCTCACAGGACAGTGTGAGGACATAAAGGTGCATTTTATCATCAGCAGAGAGCCTGCTCAGGTGGATATCACTGTAAAAAGCGACACCTGCGGAAAGATAAAAGCAGAGTCTCTGACACTTAGAGCCTTTGACTTTACAGGGCTAACATGGAAAAAGGCGCAGTGCGAAATAAAGGGCAGTTTGAACATAATGCCTGATGCTGCAGAGATAGATGAGAGCGAGGAAGCAAAGCTCAAGGAAGCCCTTGAAAGCGACTTTTTCAGCAATGAAAACGAGGGCTTCGACCACAGCGAGCCTATGGGAATAAGAGAATATCGTCAGGGGGACAGCTATAAATCGGTGCATTGGAAGCTGTCTTTCAGACTTGGTGATATCTACGTCCGTGAATATGGCGAGCCTGTTACTGACAGCCTTTGTATCTACGTTGAAACAGGCGGAAATGTCCCGGCAGCGGATTATGACCGCATTGCCGCAAAGGCACTGAGCCTTTCAATGTATCTTTCAGACGGAGGTATAGGGCATTACATGGCGTTTTACAGCTTTTCTCAGCAGAGAAAAGTTTTCGAGCATATCGACAGCGCAGACAGCTTCACTGTCGCTCTGGACAGCCTGCTTTCTTCACAGCCTGAGCAGGGAAAAGAGCGACTGACGGAGTTTTCAGAGCTGTTTGAAAGAAGCGGCATAAGCCGTGTTATCGAGATAAAATAGTAAAAGAGGTGACAATTTTGACAGCAAGTGTTTGCTATGTGGAAAAGCACTTTTCAAAGGGTGTTTATATCATGCAGAGCCTATTTGGTGCAGTGACAATGCTCCTGCTGTCATTGTCGCTTGGTATGGGCTGGCGAGCCTTTGTCCTGGTAGGTGTGTGCATATTGACAGCCCTTGCAGGGGTATCAAAAAAGACTTTGCCTATACCATTTTTCACCGTAATATTGTCGGCGGTGATATTCCACCAGAAGTTTTTAACAAGCCTTGCAGGACTTTTGAACTGCGTCTTGACCGCCCACGGCAAAAGCGCAGGAGTAGTGGAAATGCTTGTGGAAAAAAGCTCAGACCCTTGGTTTGCTCTTTGCGTGGGTGCGGTGATAGTGTCCACAGTGCAGAGCATTTTCAGCCGTCTTGACAGCAGAGTTTTTACAGTGGCAATGCTTGCGCTTTTTTTGTGCGCAGGTATCTTTATTGATATCCCTCTGTACTATGCCACTGCAGAAGTTGCGTTAGGTATCCTTGCATTGACGTTTTCCGGCAGCATAAAAGGCGATTTGAAGCCCTTTGTGCTTATACTTACAGCATTTTGCGCAGTGCTTATAGCCTGCCTGACAGGGCTTTTTGATAAGCTTTCCAACTTTGCCTTTGCCGATCGCTTTAATACGAAAAGTGAGTATGAGATCATAATGGAGCACCCACAGCCATTGTATCTTCTGGAGAGCCGTTTTGAGAAAGAAACTAACGGCGTGTGGGGGGAGCTTAGCGGTGAGGAGAAATATGCCTACTCAGACGAGTTTTATTGGCTTGATAAGCTTGATCTCTCACCGGCTTTTCAGACCGCTTTGCTTGACAATGCCCTTGGTATATCCGACAGCGGCAATGTTACAGTAAACATCAAAAATGGCGGAAAGCCCCTTTATACCTATGGTATGACCGCCGCAGAGAACGCTTTTTCCGACCCAAAGATAATAGGCGGAAGTTTTGAGAATACCAAAAGCTATTACAGGCTTGCGGTGTCGGAAGGCTATCTCACAAAGCCTTTTGGCACATTTGATACCCTGTGCACTTCTAAGCCTGCGGATTATCTTGCCGCAGAAAAGGGTTATCGTGACTATGTTTATTCCACCTGCCTTGACATATCAGCCGAGGACAAACAGCTTGCCGCAAACCATTTTGATCTGCAAGGTTCTCAGGGTAAACTGCGGTCTGATATGCTAAGCTTTTTTGTGTCAGACGCAGTGCTTGACAGGTCAAAGACCTATGGGGGCGAAAGCTCTTTTGCAGATATGCTTGAGGTAACTTGCCGTGGGGGCGAGGAGGATTTTGCTGCCGCCGCTGTGAAGATCTTCCGTGCAAAGGGCGTTCCTGCCAGACTTTGCAGAGGATATTTTATCACATCAGATATGACCAAAGGCCTTACAGATAACTCAGCCCTGACCGTTACTTCAAAACAGCTCCACTATTGGGCGGAGTATTACAAAGACGGCATAGGCTGGCAGCCTTTCGAGGTCTGCCCCGATTATATCGGCATGATAAAAACTGACGACAGCTCTGTAAAAGCAAAGCCCACCAACCAAGGCGGCGAAGCCCTTGCTCCCGAGGATGAGGACAAACCAAGGGAAGAGATCTTTGAGGAGAACAAGACTAAACCTGCGGAGAAAAGCTATGCGGTATATATCGTTATCGGTGCGGTAATACTTATACTCTGCCTTATTGTGGCAATAATAGCTTTGGTAAGAAAAAGAAAGTTTGCCGCTCTGCCTGACAGCAAAAAGGTGGAGAAGCTGTTCTTTGCAGGCAGAAAAAAGCTTTGCGGCAGGAATTTCTCAGACCATACGCCAAGAGAGCTTTCCGAGAGCATAAAAAAGACCTTTGGCGCTGATATGGCGGAAAGCTTTGCAGAGTGCGAGAAAATATACGAAAAGGCGAGATTTTCGAGGCTCGAGATAACCAAAGAGGAAATGGCAGTGGTTAAAAATTTCGCAGATCAGGCAAAGAAAGCCAAAAAGCTCAAAGTTCAGGAGGGAGCAGAAAAGTGAAAAAGGATATCGCTCTGCTCATAGTCATAATTTTAGCAGCGGCAGCGGTCATAAAGGGCGTTGATATTCAGTCCGTTGACGAGTATTACAGCCTGCACAGCGACGATACCGCAAATGCCGCTCACACAGTCACTCTGACAGTGGATTGCTCTGATATTTTGGATAATTACGATATGCTTGACAAAAATCTCCGTGACGAGTGCTATGTTCCCTCAGACGGCATTGTTATGCCTGCGGAAAAATATGTCCTCCGTGAGGGCGACACCGCCTTTGATCTGTTGGAAAAAGCTACAAGGTGCGGGAAGATACCACTTGATTATCAAGGCTCGGAGGATAATATTTACAACACTGTGTATGTCCGTGGCATAAACAATATCTACGAGTTTTCCTGCGGTCCGTCCTCAGGTTGGACCTATACGGTAAATGGCGAAAGCCCCGATAAGGGCTGTTCACAGTATGTCCTCCATGACGGTGACAGCGTGGAGTTTTACTACGTTTGCGACTACACAAAGGAGGCGGTGAAATGAGGTTGTCAGCTTTTCACCCTTTGACCGCCCTTGTGTATTTTGCGGCTGTGCTTGCGGGGACAATGTTCTGCTTTTCACCAGCCGTTGGTATATGCTCGGCAGTGGGAGCGTTCCTGTTCTGTGCCATGATTCAAAGTCGCAGACAGACCGCATCAGACCTTGCTTTCTATATCTTTCTTACCGCCGTTTTGACTGTCACAAATCCGCTTTTTTCACATAAGGGCGTAACGCCGCTGTTTTTCGTAAACGGCAAGGCTTACACAAAGGAAGCCCTTTTTTATGGCTTGACCGCCGGCTTATCCCTCACCGCTGTGATAATGTGGTGCAAAGCACTTGGAAAGGTGCTTACAAGGGAAAAGCTCCTCTACATTTTCGGCCGAAAAACGCCAAAAGCTGCCCTTGTGATAACAATGACAATGGGCTTTATCCCAAAGCTCAAAAGGCTTCACAGACAGCTTTTGGACGCTTTGAATTGCTCTGGTGCGAACATCTCCGACAGCCGTTTTGACCGCCTGAAAAAAGACTGCACAGTGTTCACAGCCCTTTGTGCAGGTACGCTTGAAAGGGGAGCGGACACAGCCGCTTCAATGAAGGCTCGTGGCTATGGTATCCAAAAACGAAGCTTTGCACACTCGTTCAAGTTCAGAGCATTGGACGGCATTTTTGCGGCGGCTTTTGCAGTTATCTTTGCATTGGTGCTGATATTTTCCGCAAGAGGCGAGCTGTCCGCCGCTTTTTATCCTGTGATAAAGCTTGAAAACAGCGTTTTGCCTGTGGGAATGTTCGCATTACTATGCGTTTTCCCGTTTATTCTTGAAGTAAAGGAGAGCATAAAATGGAAATATTGTCTTGCGAAAATGTAGCTTTCAAATATAACGAAAGCACGGACTATGCCATTTCTGACTGCACTTTTTCAGTGAAAAAAGGCGAAAAAATAATGCTCTGCGGTGCTTCGGGAAGCGGAAAATCTACTTTGCTCAGGCTTCTGAAAAGAGAGCTTTCCCCAAGGGGCGAGCTTTCCGGAAACATCACCCTTATGGGCAAGGACAGAAGCGAGCTTTCTGATAGAGAAAGTGACGAAAAGATAGGCTTTGTAATGCAAAGCCCTGACAGCCAGACGGTGTGCGACAAAGTATCGGCTGAGCTTGCTTTCGGGCTTGAAAGCTTTGGTGTGAAAAGTGGTGAGATACAAAGCCGTGTTGGTGAAATGGCGGCTTTTTTCGGTATCGAGCCGCTCTATGACAGGGATATCTCCACACTTTCGGGCGGTCAGAAACAGCTCGTCGCTCTGTGTTCCGTCATGGCCACAGACCCTGATATCCTGCTTCTTGATGAGCCTACCGCACAGCTCGACCCCGTTGCCGCAAGGGAGCTTCTTGGCATTTTAGACCGCCTTAACAAAGAAATGGGCGTGACTATTATCATTGCCGAGCATGACCCCGAGGAGCTTTTTGACTCCTGCGACAAAATTTTGTATCTTGCAAAGGGTAAAACCGAGTTTTTCGGTACGCCTGCCTTAACTGCAAAATATTTTGTGGAGAACGCTCTGGAGGGCTTTCTTCCCGAAAACGCCAAGGCGTTCGCAAGGCTTTGCGATGACCTGCCCCTCAATGTAAGACAAGGCAGGGCGAAGCTTGAAAAGCTTGGCGTGACGGATATTCCAAAGCAGGCTGTCACTGATACAGAACGTGCTGAGCCTTATGCCCTGCAGTGCAAAAATCTGTGGCAGAGATATGAAAAAAACTCCCCCGATATCCTCAAAGGTTGTGATCTTGGTATCAGAAAAGGGGAGTGCTATGGGCTTTTAGGCTCGAACGGCGGCGGAAAATCAACGCTCCTGCGTGTGATATGCGGACTTTGCAAGCCTTATATGGGCACTGTTTCACTTTTCGGGAAAAAGCAGAAAGCCTATAAAAACGGCTCGCTTTTTCATGAAATGCTTGCATTTTTGCCCCAAGAGCCTGTGACAATGTTTGTAAAAGAAAGCGTCCGTGAGGATCTTTTGCAAAGCGGTGACAAAGTCACAGTGGGAAATGTTTCACAGCGCATGGGCATAGAAAATCTTCTTGACCGCCACCCTTGGGATCTCAGCGGCGGCGAGATACAGAAATGTGCTTTTGGAAAAATTCTTCTTGCTGACCCGAAAATAATAGTCCTCGACGAGTGTACAAAGGGCATGGACAGCTTTGCGAAGAAAGCTTTGGGAGATGTGCTTGCAAGTCTAAAAGACGAGGGCAGAACGATACTTCTCGTGACCCATGACCTTGAATTTGCCGCACAATACTGCGACAGGTGCGGACTTCTTTTTGACGGGAAGATAGTTGCCGAGGATAATGCCGTGGAGTTTTTCTCCCACAATCGCTTTTACACCACCGCCGCCGCAAGGCTCACAAGGGGCTTTTTCAGTGGTGCAGTGACGTCAACAGCCGTAAGAGAACGGCTCGCAATGGTGAAAAGAGGTCTAAATGAGCAGTAAAAAACTTGTGTCAGGGCTTATCTATCTTCTTGTCATACCCCTTGTGTGCTTTGGCGGTATAATGTTTTTCAGAGAACGCTTCTATTCTTTCGTCACCGCCGCACTTGCCATTCTTACCGTGGCAGGCTATTTTCTCCACTTTGAGAAAAAGCACTCCGACAGTACACAGCTTGTGATAATAGCCGCCATGACCGCATTGTCCGTTTTCGGCAGGATAGTTTTCAGCTTTCTGCCGGGCTTTAAGCCCTGTACCGCAATCGTTATCATAACAGCCCTTTATATGGGAAGAGAATCGGGCTTTATGACAGGCGCAATGACCGCCCTTATTTCAAACTTCTATTTCGGACAAGGTGCGTGGACGCCTTTTCAAATGCTGGTGTGGGGTCTGACCGGATATTTTGCAGGAATGTTGGCTGATAAGCTTATAAAAAGCAAGCCACTCCTTGTGACCTACGGCATAATCTCAGGAGCGGCGTTCTCTCTTATCATGGACTTGTGGAGCTGTTTGTGGGCTGATAACGCCTTTATTCTCAGCAGATACCTTGCCCTTGTTGGCTCGTCAGCTTTTTTTACCCTTATATACGCAGTTTCCAACGTGTTCTTCCTGCTTGTTCTGTCAAAGCCTTTCGGCAGGATATTTAAAAGACTGGATAAAAAATATGGATTAAAAAATTAGACCGACAAAGCTTTGCCCTGTCGGTCTTTTGCTATCTCTGCGAGGCGTTCACTGTTACGTCAGGAGATTTTTTGCCCATAAAAAGCTTTGGTATTATACCTGCCCCAACAGGCACGATAGCCGCCGCTGCCGCCGCCACAAGAAACTCTCCAAGGCTCGGAACGGCTGTGAAAAATACCTTTTGCAGAACAGGGAGCCATATGCCTGCAAACAGCGCTGCCGCTGATATGAATACAGAGAAAAGCAGGAATGGGTTTGAAAGATAAGGCACAGTGAAAAGTGTCTTATCTTCCGATTTACATTCAAACACATGGATAAGCTGACTAAGTACAAGTGTTATAAGCGCACCTGTTCTTGCAGTGCCGAGAGAATGGGTGTTAGTGAGCAGAACAGTGAAGCTTGCAAGGGTGCAGATACCGATAAGAAGCCCTCTTATGACGATACGCCACATAAGACCGCCGCTGAAAAAGCTGTCGTCCTCTTTTCTAGGGGGCTTTTTCATTACCGAGCTTTCCGCAGGCTCAAGCCCCAGCGCAATTGCAGGCAGGCTGTCTGTAACAAGGTTTACAAGAAGTATCTGCGCTGGAAGCAGTACCATTGGAAGCCCCATTAAAATTCCACCGAGCATTGTTATGACCTCGCCTATGTTGCAGGAAATAAGATAGCGCACGAATTTTCTTATATTCTGATATATGGTCCTGCCCTCCTCAACGGAGTTCACAAGGGTGGCAAAATTATCGTCAAGAAGTATCACGTCAGCCGCCTGCTTTGTGACCTCTGTACCTGATATTCCCATTGACACGCCTATGTCGGCTTCTTTTATAGCAGGTGCGTCGTTTACCCCGTCGCCTGTCATTGCACAAACGTGCCCACGGCTTTTGAATGCCTTTACTATCCTGAGCTTGTGTTCAGGTGTCACCCTTGCGAACACACGGCAGTTTTCTATTACCTCGTCAAGCTGTTTGTCGTCCATTCTGTCAAGCTCGTCGCCTGTCAAAGCGATAGAGCCTGCCTTCATAATGCCGGCTTCTTTGGCGATAGCCTGGGCAGTGAGCTTGTGGTCGCCTGTTATCATAACTGTCTTTATGCCTGCACGCTGACATTCCGCCACCGCCTTTGCGGCTTCAGCCCTGAGAGGGTCTTTCATTGCCATTAGTCCAAGGAAAGCCCATTCTCCGTCCACTTGCTGTGAAAATGCTATCACACGCAGACCTTTTGAAGCGTATTCATCGCACTTGTAAAAAGCCTGTTTTCTCATTGCTCCGCCAAATGTCAAAAGCTCGCCGCTGTCAGAAAAAACGTGGCTGCATTCTTTTATGATAACGTCAAAAGCGCCTTTTCTGAATGCCGTTGTAACCCCCTTTTCGTCAGCGCATATTACCGTCATGGAGCGTGTTTCACTTTCAAATGGAAGCTCGTCAGTTCGTCTGTAACCAAGGGAGCTGACGTTTATACCTGCGTTTGCGCAGGCTATGAGTATAGCTGTTTCTGTAGGGTCGCCCTCTGCACAAAGCTCGCTTTGCCTGCCGCCTCTGTCACGCTTTCTTGTCTTTTCAGGCGGGCAGAGCCTTGCGTTGTTGCAGGCTGCACCGCACAAAAGTATCCTGCCAAGGTCAGGGCTTTCCCATGCTTTGAGGGCTTTGTCATCAAAGCTTGCTCCCTCTTTTGTTACGCCGTAAGCACGGCTTTTCTCGGTGCAGGTGAAAATATCAGTAACTGTCATTTTGTTCATTGTCACAGTGCCTGTCTTGTCAGTGCAGATAACAGTGGCACAGCCAAGAGTTTCCACTGAATGAAGCCTGTGTACAAGTGCTTGACGCTTGAGCATTTTTCTTACTGCCAGTGCAAGCGCTATTGTCACAGTGGCAGGCAAGCCTTCAGGTATTGCGGCAATGGCTATGGTTATTCCTGTCATTGCCATGTTGAGAACAGGCTCGCCCCTTAGTACGCCTGCAATAAAGACTATCACACACACTGCAAGGCAGATGATAGCAAGAGTTCTGCCAAGCTCTCCGAGTTTTTTTTGCAATGGAGTTTCAGGCTCTTTTATCTCATCAAGCATGGTTGAGACCCTGCCCATTTGGCTTCGCTCACCTGTTGCCACCGCCGTGACCTCGCCAACGCCCTTTGTGACAACCGTTCCCATGTAGACCATGTAGTCTTTGTTCAGTGCGGTAAAATCTATCTCAGATGTACGGCATTTCTTTACCGCAGGCACAGCTTCGCCGGTGAGTGCAGATTCGTCGCATGATAACGCCCTTGATGAGTTTATGTAGCCGTCGCAAGGCACTCTGTCACCTGCTTCGAGAGTAAAAACATCTCCTGCCACGACCTCCGATGCAGGAATTTTCACAAGCCTGCCGTCACGATATACCATGGCGGTGGGAGCGGTCATGTTTTCAAGCTTTTCCAGAGTTTTTTCACAGCGGTATTCCTGAATAAATCCCAGCGCAGCGTTAATGATAACTATAAGCACGATAGGCACAGCGTCAGCATATTGCCCAAGTGCTACGGATATCACCACCGACACAAGAAGTATCATCACCATAACGTCATGAAACTGTCCTGCAAAAATTTTCGCCGCAGAGGTCTTTTTCTTTTTGGCAAGGCGGTTCTCTCCGTCCGTACTGAGCCGCTTTTCAGCTTCCGCAGTTGTTAGCCCCTTTCTTGTGGTCTGGTTTTCCGTAAGCTTCTTTTCAAGTATATCCAGCACAATGTATCTTCCTTTCCGATTTTTTGGCTTTTGCCTTTGTTTATATCATATGCGGACAAGTCCGAAAAAATAACTTTGCACTTTTGCCTGAAAAATCATATTGACTTTTTTAAGAAAATATGTATAATAGTATATAAGCCAAAAAATAAATATTGGCGAAAAAATAAAGGAGGCAAATTCATGAACGATTATAATAATTTTTCTGAAAGCTATTCAAATCCACGAGTGAAAAAGCTGCGCTCTTTTGCACAGTCCACTTACGGCATGGAGGCGGCAAGCTATAAGGGCATTGCAATGAAGACCTTGTATTTTGTTGCAGTTTTCGCCGCAGGCATGGGAGCATATTTTTACATTCACAACTTCTTCGGCGGTGGTGCGCAGGCTTTTTCCACTGAGTATACTATCTTTGTCGGCGCTCTTATTGCAACAGCAATAGCAGGACTTGTGGCTTCATTCGCTCCGAAAACAACGGCGGTAACAGGCTCTATCTATTCCGCAGGCATGGGATATGCCCTCACCTTTATGTCAATGATCTACGCAATGCAGTGGAAAGGCATAATAGTTGAAGCCGTTACACTGACGCTTCTCACAGTTGCAGTGCTTGCAGTTATCTATTCAAAGGGCGTTCGTGTGGGAAGCAGAATGAAAACTGCTCTTATCACCTGCCTTTGGGTCTCTATCATAGGCGGATTGCTTTTCATGCTTCTTGCATGGCTCGCACCTCATTCAGCTATCTACACTTCAATCGTTGCAATAAACAACGGCCCTATCGGCATACTTTTCGCTGTTATTGGCGTTCTTATCGCCGCAGCGCTTCTTATGTGCGATTTTGAAACTATCCAGATGACAGTTGAACAGGGGCTTCCTGCTCAGTATGAATGGTATGCAAGCTATGGTCTTATCGTAGGCGTTATTTATCTTTATCTTAAAATACTGAACCTTCTTGCAAAGATAGCAAACAACAGAAAGTAATTTATAGACTTAGCACTTTTTATCCCTCGTCGCAAGGCGGGGGATATTTTTATGCACAAAAAAGGAACTCCCGAATAAACGGAAGTCCCTTTTTGTGTGGGTATATTTAATTAATAGAAAGGCTTTTTTATCAGATATCCCATTTCCAATCTCTGATCTCAGGCATATCAAGACCATACTCAGCAATATACTGCTTGTGTTCAACAAGCTTGTCCTGCATGAGCTGGTGGAGATAAGCGCCTGTGTTTCCGAGCTGTGGAAGTCTCTTGATAACTTCCATAACAAGGTGGAAACGGTCTATCTCGTTTTGAACTCTCATGTCGAATGGGGTTGTGATCGTACCCTCCTCGTTGTAGCCGCATACATAAAGGTTGCGGTTGTGACGGTGATAGAGAAGCTCGTGGATAAGTGTAGGATAGCCGTGAAATGCAAATACGATAGGCTTGTCCTTTGTGAACAGTGCGTCAAAGTCAGCGTCGGAAAGTCCGTGTGGGTGCTTTGACTGTGGCTGAAGCTTGAACAGGTCAACAACGTTGATAAATCTTATCTTTACCTGTGGAAGATTCTTTCTCAGGATAGTTACTGCTGCAAGTGCTTCAAGTGTAGGTGTGTCGCCGCAGCAAGCCAGAACAACGTCAGGCTCCTGACCCTGATCGTTTGAAGCCCATTCCCAGATACCGATACCCTGTGTGCAGTGCTTAACAGCCTGCTCCATTGTGAGCCACTGCTGTCTTGGGTGCTTTGATGTTACCATTACGTTTACATAGTTCTTTGAACGTATGCAGTGGTCAAAGCATGACAGCAGACAGTTTGTGTCCGGTGGGAGATACATTCTTACAACGTCTGCTTTCTTGTTTGCAACGTGATCGAGGAAACCCGGATCCTGATGTGTAAATCCGTTGTGATCCTGCTGCCATACATTAGAAGAAAGTATATAGTTAAGTGAAGCTATCTTCTGTCTCCATGGGAGCTGTGAAGTAACTTTGAGCCACTTAGCGTGCTGTGAGAACATTGAGTCAACTATTCTTATGAAAGCCTCATAGCTTGCGAAGAAGCCATGGCGGCCTGTGAGCAGATAGCCCTCCAGCCAGCCCTCGCACATATGCTCAGAAAGCATAGAGTCCATAACACGACCGTCAGCTGCAAGGAACTCATCGTTGTCGAGCTTGTCAGCGTTCCAATCTCTGTTTGTTGCCTCAAAGACCTTGCCAAGTCTGTTTGACATTGTTTCGTCAGGACCGAAGATACGGAAGTTTCTGCTTTCTTCGTTAAGCTTGAATATATCTCTTACAAATCCGCCAAGCTCTATCATATCCTGTGCTTCAACTGCACCAGGAGCAGGCACATCAATGCCGTATTTCCTGAAATCAGGAAGTCTGAGATCTCTCAGAAGAAGTCCGCCGTTGGCGTGTGGGTTTGCACCCATTCTTCTGTCGCCTGTAGGAGCAAGCTCCTCAAGCTCAGGGATAAGTCTGCCCTCTTCTGTGAAAAGCTTCTCAGGGTGATAGCTCTTGAGCCAATCCTCAAGCATTTTCAAATGCTCAGGAGCTTCCATTGTCATTGGTACCTGATGCGCTCTGAATGTACCCTCTATCTGCTTGCCGTCTACAACCTTCGGACCTGTCCAGCCCTTTGGTGAACGGAATATTATCATAGGCCACTTTGGTCTTTCAGTAACGCCATTTTCTCTTGCGTCCTTCTGGATAGCCTTGATCTCCTCGATAACAGTGTCAAGAGTTTCAGCCATGAGCCTGTGCATCGTCATAGGATCGTCGCCCTCGACAAAGTATGGCTTCCAGCCGCAACCCTCAAAGAAACTCTTTATCTCTTCATGAGAAATTCTTGAAAATACAGTTGGGTTTGATATTTTGTAGCCGTTAAGGTGAAGTATAGGAAGTACAGCACCGTCAGTCTTAGGATTCAGGAACTTGTTTGAGTGCCATGCTGTTGCAAGAGGGCCGGTTTCCGCCTCACCGTCGCCAACAACGCAAGTTGTGATAAGGTCAGGGTTGTCGAATACAGCGCCGAATGAGTGTGCAAGTGAATAACCAAGCTCGCCGCCCTCGTTTATAGAACCGGGTGTCTCAGGTGCAACGTGTGATGAGATTCCTCCTGGGAAAGAGAACTGCTTGAACAGCTTCTGCATACCCTCAACATCTCTTGAAATGTTAGGATATACCTCAGAATAAGAGCCTTCAAGATAGGTGTTTGCTACCATGAAGTTTCCTCCGTGACCAGGACCTGAAATATAGATCATGTCAAGGTCATATTTCTTGATGACTCTGTTAAGGTGAACATAGATAAAGTTCTGACCAGGTACAGTACCCCAGTGACCGACTATCTTTTTCTTGACGTGATCCATTGTGAGCGGCTCACGGAGAAGCGGATTGTCAAGCAGATAGAGCTGACCTGCCGAAAGATAGTTGGCAGCCTCCCAATACCTGTTCATTTTCTCCAAAAGCTCAGGAGAAATGTTCATTGTGTCTGACATTGCAATACCTCCATATATTTTGTCATAGTTCAAAAAACGGTAAACGTTTTCACACAATAAAATTATATCACAGCCTATAATTTTTTTCAAGGCAAGAATATGAAACTAGCCGAAAATTTTATACTCCATTTATGATATTTCATATGCTATATAAAAACAGTGATAATAAAGACCTCTCCGCATATAGCAGAAAGGTCTGAGCTTGTCAAATATCCAAAATTTATAGCGGGCGACCTCAGGTCACCCCTCTGCACAAAACTTTAAATAAGCTGACAAATAAGTATTACGCAGAAGCTTGCAAGGCAGGCAAATGCCGCAACTATAATAAGGCTTTTTTCCTTGAATGCAAGCACGCAGGCTGTTATAAGTCCTGCTATGGAAGCCGCAAGGTTCCCCGTTGAGAAAAGTATGGACGGGAAAGTCATTGCTCCAAGCACAGCATATGGCACATAGTAAAGAAAGCTTTGCACAAATCTGTTTGTTATCTTGCCCTTGAATATCACCAACGGCAGGGCACGAATAAGATAGGTCACTCCTGCCATAATGAAAAGATAAATGAAGAAATCTCTTATACTCAGCATTGACCGTCCTCCTCATTTTTCACAGGCATGAGAGCCGCCATTATTCCTGCGGAAAGAACGGTGCAGATTATTATGGAAAATCCTCCGGATACCTTATTAAGAATAGGCAGCCACTTGAAACAACAGCTAAGAAGAGCCGCCAATATCGCCGCCATTGCAATGCCCTTGTTTTTCTTTGCAGGCGGTATTATTATTGCAAGGAACATTCCGTATATTGCAATGCTAAGTGCGCTTATGACTATCTCAGGAAGTATTTTTCCTGCCGCCGCACCTATAAGAGTCCCCAGCGACCAGCCTGCTACAGGTAAAGCGATAAGCCCATACATATACTGCCTTGAAACTTCCCCTATATTTCCCATTGCCATGACAAATATCTCGTCTGTCACTCCGAAGCCTACCAGCCAGCGGTGTATTCCCGACAGTGACTTGTCAGCCTTCTGTGAAAGAGATATTGACATAAGGGCATATCTCAGATTGATTATAAACTGAGCACAAGCCATTTCTATCCAGAAACCGCCCCCCGACAGCATAATGTCAAGTCCTGCGAACTGACCTGCCGAGGTCACGTTGCAAATAGAGATAAGCACAGTTTCCCACCAGCTCAGACCACCTTTTACGCCTTGAAGTCCAAATGTAAAAGATACCGAAAGATACCCCAAAGCAATAGGTATGCCGTCTTTAAGACCTTTTTTGAAACCACTCATAAATCATTCCGCCGAAGCGGTGTTCCCCCTCAAATCAAAAATTATCTATCCTGCACTGACATGACGCCATTGTAACAAGTGCCGCCTTGTGGCTTTCTTCCGTTACTCCTGCGCAGGCGTTTGCGTCAACTATGACCTCGCATTCAGGACAAAAAGCTTTTATTAGCAAAGCGTTTGATACCACGCAAATGTCTGTGCAAAGTCCGCAAAGCTCTATCTCGTCCCCTGCCTTTGTTATTTCAGCAAGGTGCTGTGCAAGCTCAGCCGAGCCGAATGTGCTTTTTTCATAGACCTCTGCGCTTCCACCGATAGCCTCAGCTACCTGAGTCTCAGGCTGCCAGCCCTCGGTGCCTTTTATGCAATGCTCCACAGGGAGCTTTTTTCCCTCAGGCGTTTCAAGATAATCCTTGAAATGCGTGTCAAGGGTCATGAATACAGTGCTGCCCTGAGCCTTGTAACTGCGTATTTTTTCACAGACAGCAGGAACGATCATTTCTGCCATTTTTGAACCAAGACTGCCCGTGACAAAATCATTCTGCATATCAACAACTATAAGATATCTCATATTCTATTTACTCCTTTCTCTCACGACGAAAACGTTTTGACAGGTAAGAACTGACATATTGTTTTATTAGTCCATAAAGTAACATTATAACTCTAAAATATGAATTTTTCAACGTGTGCATAAAATGGGCAAAAAAAATGCTGAGCAACGGTGCTCAGCAGAAAATAAAATAAAAAAAACTATGTGTAGAACAAAAGAAAGGAGACAACAAAACGGATGTTAAATCAAACAAATTATGTTCAATATCCTTAACATCAATTAAATTATAACCTCTTTTGTAGCGATAGTCAAGAAAAAGTTGCAAAGAACTTGTTAATTTTCTGAAAATTCGGGATTTTGCACAAATATTTCGTTGACATTATGCTAACAATGACATCTGCGTGAGGTCTGAACTTAATTCGACTTAAAAAAGTAAAATATCTTATCCATTTTTAGTGTCTGTGATGTTCAAATTTTAATGTTTAAAGCAAAAAAATAAGGTCATGACAGCAGGAAAGAGAGCCGATTTTAGAATATGCAGCAGGCAAACCCGTGATAAAATGCTGCCCTCTGAAACAAGCTCCCTCTCCTGCTGTCATGACCTGCAGGGGACTACTGCTCGGTGACAAGTCTGTTGTCTTTGAAAAACAGTGAAATGCACCAGATAGCCGAAATAGCTACCAAAACGTAGATGATCCTGCTTAGTATCGCTGCAGCACCTCCGAAAAGAAATGCCACAAGGTCGAACTGGAAAATGCCCACAAGCCCCCAGTTTATGCCGCCTATTATGAGAAGCAGCAGTGCGATCCTATCTATCATGAGAAACTCCTCCTTTGATTGTTTAAAATATAGATCAGTCCGTCTGTCAGCGGGCTGTTAATTGTAGTATTGTCATATTTTTTTGGATTATTCACTACACGTTTGGTAAAAAACTACTAAAAAACACAGCCAAAATTCTATATAAAAATCTGCTTTTTGTACTAGACAAAAGCGACGGGCTATGTTATAATAATTGTATGTTAATCGTTTAAGTAAAAATGTATGGTAAAGCGGGAGGCAGATCATCGCTTTGCATTATGGGGGCGTTACTTTTTTGAATAATATAGACCTTAAATTCATGTTTAAAGATACGGAATGTGTCAGAATGCAGTCGGGAAAGTATTCCTGCGTTATCGCACCAAAACTTGGTGCTGCTGTGCTGAGGCTTCGTGACGAGGAAAACGGCATAGAGGTGTTCAGATATCGTGATGACTGCACTCTCAAGACTATAAATAAGGCGAGAGAGATATGGGGACTGCCTACTCTTTTCTTGCCTAACCGCTTTGATAAGGGCATTATAAAGACCTCTGACGCAGTGTATCAAATGCCTGTAAATGAGAAAAAGCTTGATAATTTTATCCATGGCTGGGTGCATAAGAGAGAACACGAAATAGAGTGTTATTCAACACAGGATAAAAAAGCTGTGCTTGTTACTTCTTATACCTTTGACAAAAATGACGAGATGTATTCTTATTTTCCGGTGGATTTTAAAATATCCTATACGTTTACGCTTTCTGAAAACGGTCTTTTGCAGGAGATATACCTGACAAACAACAGCGACAAGGCTCTGCCTGTTTCTATATGTACTCATACCTGCCTTAATGCGCCAATGTGCGACGGCGGCAGGGAGGAATCAATGAGAATGTGCGTGCCGATAATCGAAAAGTGCGAGCTTGACAAGAGATGTCTGCCAACAGAAAAGCTTTTGCCTCTTAAAAAGAAAGACCTTGAATATAAAGAGGGTACAAAAATGCCTACCTTGCATAATATCTCAAACGATATGTACACCGCAGGCATGAACAAGCTTGACGGTAAGGACTTCCATGGCTCTTATGTTGTGGATACTGACAATGGTCATAAGGTTTGCAACGAGGTGTCAAAAGAATTTAAGTTCTGGAATATGTGGAACGATAAGGGCAATAAAGGATATTTCTGCCCTGAACCAATGACAGCTATGATAAACTCTCCTAATCTCAGCCTGCCTAACGAAGTGAGCGGATATGAGGAGATAACAAAGGGTCACACATTCAAGTGCTGGCAGAGATTCTTTACTGAATAATAGAAAATGCAGTAGGGGTGAACTGAGGTCACCCGTTAATATACGCATTTGTATGGGTTATAATTAAGAAATTAATTAACAATAGATAAATTACGAAAGGTGGAAATTATTGATGAAATTTGGTCATTTTGATGACGTGAAAAAGGAATATGTCATCAGCAATCCAAGAACGCCATATCCATGGATAAACTATCTTGGCACACAGGAGTTCTTCTCACTTATCTCCAACACAGCAGGAGGCTATTCCTTTTATAAGGACGCAAGACTGAGAAGAATAACTCGTTACCGTTACAACAACGTGCCTATCGACATGGGCGGAAGATATTTCTATATCAAAGACGGCGAAACTATTTGGAATCCGGGCTGGTCACCGGTAAAGACAGAGCTTGATTTTTATGAGTGCCGTCACGGTATGGGCTATACTATCATCACAGGTAAGAAGAACGGACTTAAGGCTGAGGCTACATTCTTTGTTCCTCAGAACTATAACGGCGAAGTTCAGCAGGTAGTTCTCACAAACGAGAGCAATGAAGAAAAAACATTCTCATTCTTCTCATTTGCAGAGTGGTGTCTTTGGGACGCTCAGGACGACTGCACAAACTTCCAGAGAAACTTTAGCACAGGTCGTGTTGAGGTAGTAGGCTCAACTATCTATCACAAGACAGAATACAGAGATAGAAGAGATCACTTTGCATTCTATACAGTAAATGACGAGATAGACGGCTATGATACAGACAGAGATTCATTTATCGGTCTTTATAACGGCTTCCATAACCCACAGGCTGTTGAAGCAGGCAAGGCTAACAACTCATTTGCAGACGGCTGGTCACCTATCGCTTCACACTACAAGAAGATAACACTTGCTCCGGGCGAGTCAAAGACGCTTGTATTTATCCTCGGCTATGTTGAAATGCCTGTTGACAAGAAGTTCGAGGCTGACGGTGTTACTATCAATAAGGAAAAGGCTCTCGCAATGATCGAGCAGTATAACACTCCTGAAAAGGTAGCCGCAGGTCTTGAAGAACTCAAGGCAACTTGGGACAGACTTCTCAGCGTTATCAATGTTGACACACCTGATGACAAGGTAAACAGAATGGTAAATATCTGGAATCAGTATCAGTGCATGGTAACATTCAACCTTTCACGTTCCGCATCATATTTCGAGAGCGGTATCGGCAGAGGAATGGGCTTCAGAGATTCCAATCAGGATATCCTCGGCTTCGTTCATCAGATACCGGACCGTGCAAGACAGCGTATCATCGACATCGCTTCTACACAGCTTCCTGACGGCGGCTGCTATCATCAGTATCAGCCTCTTACAAAGAAGGGCAACTCTGATATCGGCGGCGACTTCTCAGACGACCCACTGTGGATGATCCTTTCAGTTTCCGCATACATCAAGGAAACAGGCGATTGGTCTATCCTTGACGAAATGGTGCCATACGATAATGACGAGTCAAAGGCTAAGCCAATGCTCGATCACCTTAAGGTATCATTCTATCACGTTGTAAATAACCTCGGTCCTCACGGTCTGCCACTTGCAATGAGAGCTGACTGGAACGATTGTATCAACCTTTCATGCTATTCTGACACTCCGGGCGAGAGCTTCCAGACTTATACAAACCCTAAGTTTGCAGCCGAGGGCGGTTACTCAAAGGTAGCTGAGTCTGTAATGGTAGCAACACTCTTTACATACACAGGTCCTAACTATGTGTCTATCCTCAAGCATCTTGGCAAGGACGATGAAGCTGCCGCAGCACAGGCTGAGATAGACAAGATGAAGAAGAACGTTATGGAATCTGCATTTGACGGCGACTGGTTCCTGAGAGCTTACGATTCCACAGGCGCAAAAATGGGCTCAAAGGAATGTGAAGAGGGCAAGATATTCATCGAGCCACAGGGCTTCGCAGTTATGTCTGAAATAGGCAAGGACGAGGGCGCTGACATCAAGACTCTTGATTCTATCGACAAGTACCTCAATACAAAGTATGGTCTTGTTCTTAACAACCCTGCATACTCAAAGTATTATATCCAGTATGGTGAGATATCCACATATCCGGGCGGATATAAGGAGAATGCCGGTATCTTCACACACAACAACGCATGGATAATCTGCGCAGAAGCATACGCAGGCAGAGGCGACAAGGCGTTCGAGTATTACAGCAAGATAGCTCCTGCATTCAACGAGGAGATATCTGATCTTCATAAGACAGAGCCTTATGTATACGGTCAGATGATAGCTGGTAAGGACGCAAGCAGATTTGGCGAGGGCAAGAACAGCTGGCTCACAGGTACAGCCGCATGGAACATGGTAGCTATCTCACAGTACATTCTCGGAGTACAGGCTGACTTTGACGGCTTGAAGATCGATCCATCTATCCCTCACGAGTGGGACGGCATGACAGCAACACGTCAGTACAGAGGTGCAACATACAACATCACTGTTAAGAACCCTGACCACGTTTGCAAGGGCGTAAAGAGCGTAACAGTTGACGGCAAGGCAGTAGAGGGCAATGTTCTCCCTGTTGCTGAGAACGGTTCAACAGTTAACGTTGAGGTCGTAATGGGCTAAGCAATACAAATTTTAAAGGCGAGATTATGTTTTTTTGGAAAGACAAAGAAAAAAATAAACCAACTACAATTGAGCATCCTGTATTAGGAACTTTGATTAAAAAAACAGATTGGTACACAAAGAAGAGCTTTATCATTACATTATGGGATAAAACTTTTGACCTGTATCTATGTATATACTCAAATCAAAAAGATGCTGTAATTTCATTTGAACAAGAAGAAGCAATCAGATATTATCTTGATAATCAGATTCAAATCGAACGAGATATTCAAAAAATGTTGTTGAATTTTTTTCACACTTCAGATTGTTCTTTGATTGAAAAGAGTATACAAATTGAAGGATTGAATTTTACAAGGAATGGAGCTATCAGCATTGGTTTAATATCTGATTTTTCTGATGAGTTTCTTGAAAAACATATTGGAGAAGATGTTATTTTTACAGATTCTTTTGGGATGTCAGTTTATCCGATTAAGGCAGTGCTTCCAAATGAGAAAGTATATTACAACTTCAATAATAAATACGAAGGAGACCAGCTTTAATATGAATGTGTTTGACAGCATAATTACTGGACTTAACGAGGCAGTTGACTACGAAAAAGGTAAAATTTCTGCTAAAAAACAACTCTTAGAATAGAGCCTTTGCCTGATATATCTGCTGAAGATATAAAAGCGATCCGAAAAAAGCTGGGATTTACGCAGGCGGTATTTGCCGCGGTGATCGGAGTTTCGACAAAAACTGTTGAGGCGTGGGAAACAGGTACGAACCAGCCTATCGGTCCTGCACGCAGAATGATCTCACTCATTCAGTTTGACCCAGAAATTCTGCAAAGCTACCATATCGTAAATGAAAATGTTATTTAACTATGACCGCAGTTCTTTGAGGACTGCGGATCTTTTTATCCCGTCACATCAAAGACCTTTTTGATGTGTTCAACACAAAAAAGCCGCCCACCAGCGTGGACGGCTTTTGTCATATGCGAATTATTTCTGCGGACCCATTACCTTGACCATAACGGCTTTCTGTGCATGAAGTCTGTTTTCAGCTTCCTCGAATATCTCATTTGCGTGAGCCTCGAATACCTTTTCGGTTATCTCCTCTTCACGGTGAGCAGGCAGACAGTGCTGAACCATTGCGTCAGCCTTTGCAACAGCCATTATATCGTCGTTTATCTGATAGCCCTTGAATGCGATCTTTCTCTTCTCTGTCTCAGCTTCCTCGCCCATTGAAGTCCAAACGTCTGTGAACAGAACGTCAGCGTCCTTTGCAGCCTCAAGAGGAACGTCTGTCATTGAGAACTTGTCGCCGTAGCCCTTGGCAAATTCAAGAACCTCAGCAGCAGGCTGATAATCCTTAGGGCAAGCGATAGAAACTTCCATGCCTACTTTAAGTCCACCAACGATAAGCGAGTTTGCCATGTTGTTGCCGTCGCCAATGTAGCACATTTTCAGACCCTCGAAGCGACCCTTGAACTCTCTGATAGTCATAAGGTCAGCAAGCACCTGACAAGGGTGACAGAAGTCTGTCAGACCGTTTATTACAGGGATAGAGCCATATTTAGCAAGATCCTCAACCTCTTTCTGCTCAAAAGTACGGATCATGATGCCGTCAAGATAACGTGAAAGAACACGGGCTGTGTCCTGAACAGGCTCGCCTCTGCCTATCTGGAGGTCACGGTTTGAAAGGAAAAGTGCCTGACCGCCAAGCTGATACATACCTGTTTCAAAAGAAACTCTTGTACGGGTAGAGGACTTCTGGAATATCATTCCGAGAGTTTTGCCCTTAAGAATGTGATGCTCGATACCGTTTTTGTTTTCGTATTTGAGCTGGTCTGCAAGATTGAGAATGTCGAGAATTTCCTCCTTGGAAAGGTCGAGCATTTTAAGTAAATGTTTCATAATATTTCCTCCGTAATTTGATTTTTATTTGGTATTGCGTATCAAACGGGCGAACACTGTTCGCACCTACACACTTTGTTATTTCTCGTCAAGAACTTTTTTCAGAATAGCAAGTCCCTTGTCTATCTGCTCATATGAGATATTCAGCGGTGGCAAAAATCTCAGCTTGTCCTTTGCTGTGAGAATAAGAAGTCCGTTTTCAAAGCACTTGTTGAGCACATCAGCGGCTTTCTTGGTTTTGAGTCTTACGCCTATCATAAGACCAAGTCCGTCAACGCCCTCAACTTCGTCTATTTCTGCAAGCTTTTCTCTGAAATATTCGCCCTTTTTGCGAACTTTTTCAAGAAATTCAGGCTTTGTCACCTTGTCAAGAACTGCGTTTCCGCCTGCGCAGGAAATAGGATTTCCACCAAACGTCGAGCCGTGTGTACCCTTGCCAAGTACCTCACTGCACTTCTTGTTAGCAAGGCACACGCCTATAGGAACACCGCCTGCAAGACCCTTTGCAAGTGTTGTTATGTCAGGCTTTACGTTGTAAAGCTCAGATGTGAGGAGCTTGCCGGTTCTGCCAACGCCTGTCTGTACCTCGTCTGCGATAGTGAGGATATCCCTCTTTGCACACTCAAGCATGATAGTGTTCACAAAGCTCTGCTGAAGAGGGATAACTCCGCCCTCGCCCTGAACAAACTCGAACATTACAGCGCAAACCTTGTTGTCAAGCTTGTTAAGCTTGTCCATAAGATCGTCAATATCATTAGCGATAACATTTTCAAATCCACCAACGAACGGGAAGAAGTAGTTGTGGAAAACCTCCTGTCCTGTTGCAGAAAGAGTGCAAAGCGTTCTGCCATGGAAGCTGTTTACAAGGGTGATGATGATATTTCTCTCAGCGTCCTTGCCGTATTTGTCAAAGCTGTATTTTCTTGCAAGCTTGATAGCACACTCGTTAGCCTCTGCGCCCGAGTTGCCGAAGAACATTTTCTCATAGCCTGTTGCCTCGCAAAGTCTTTTTGCAAAGTCAGCCTGTACCTTTGTGTAATAGTAGTTTGAGGTGTGCTGTATCTTGTGTGCCTGATCGCAGATAGCGTTCACCCAATCCTCGTCGCAGTAGCCAAGGCTGTTTGTGCCGATACCGGAGCCGAAGTCGATATACTCTTTTCCGTCCTCGCCAACAGCCGTCTGACCATGACCGCTCTCCATAACAAGACCTATTCTGCCATAGGTCTGCATAACGTGTTCGTTGAACTGTTCTATGGTGTTCATTTTTATCACTCTTTTCAATATGTATTGATATTTTATATAAACTGTGTACCGATACCCTCGTTAGAGAGCAGCTCGATAAGTATCGAGTGCGGTACTCTGCCGTCAATGATAGTGGTCTTTTTAACGCCACGTCTTACGGCTTCAACACAGCAGTCTATCTTTGGTATCATTCCGCCGCTTATGATGCCTTTCTTTTTGAGATAAGGCACATCGCTGACGTTTACCTGTGGGATAAGTGTGGAATCATCGTCCTTGTCCTCCAGCAGACCAACTATATCTGTCATAAGGATAAGCTTTTCCGCTCTCAGACAAGAAGCAATTCTCGCCGCCGCAGTGTCAGCATTGATATTGTAAGACTGTCCGTCCTCGCCAACGCCAACTGTGGAGATTATAGGAACATAACCGTTGTTCAGTGCGTCAACTATAGGCTTTGTTGTTACCTTTTTGATGTCGCCCACAAAACCAAGGTCTACCTCGCTGTCAAGCTTCTGCGCAAGTATCATCTGACCGTCACAGCCGCAAAGACCGAGAGCCTTTCCGCCATGAAGCTGCAAAGCGCAAACAAGCTCCTTGTTTACCTTGCCGCAAAGCACCATTTTAACGATATCTATAGTTTCAGCGTCAGTGTATCTCAGACCGTTTATGAATTTGCTTTCGATGCCGACTCTTTTGAGCATTGCGTTTATCTCAGGGCCACCGCCATGAACAAGAACTACCTTTATGCCTACCTCGCTCAGAAGCACGATATCGCTCATAACAGCTTCTTTAAGCTCAGCGTTTGTCATAGCGTTGCCGCCGTATTTTACAACGACTATCTTATCATGGTATTTTTGAATGTGCGGCAGAGCGTCAATAAGTATCTGACTTCTGATTTTATTGCTTATGTCCATTTCTCATTCTTCTTTCCTATACTGATTTTATGTCTTAGCTTCTGTAATCGCCGTTTATCTTAACATAATCATATGTAAGGTCACAGCCCCATGCAGTGGCAGTGCCGTTGCCGTCGCCGATAGAAACGCTTATTGTTATCTCGTCCTCAAGAAGAACGGTCTTAGCCACTTCCTCAGAGAACTCTATGCCTGCGCCGTTGTGACAAACGTGTATCTCTCCTGCCTTTGATGACAGTGAAACGTCTACCTTGTTTATGTCAAAATCAGCCTCAGCATAGCCGACAGCACAGAGTATCCTGCCCCAGTTAGCGTCAGCACCGAACATTGCGCACTTGAAAAGCGGCGAGCATATAACGCTCTTTGCAACGATTATAGCGGTGTCAAGGTCTTTTGCACCTGTAACTGTACATTCAAGAAGCTTAGTTGCACCCTCGCCGTCCTTTGCGAGCATCTTAGTAATGTTCATCATAACGATATAAAGAGCTTTTTTGAACACCTCGTAGCTCTCACCCTCGGCTGTTATCTCAGGGTTTCCTGCAAGTCCGTTAGCCATAACAGCACAGGTATCATTCGTTGACTGATCTCCGTCAACAGACAGGCAGTTGTATGTTATTTTCACTATCTCAGTGAGTGCCTTTTTGAGCATTTCAGAAGATACAGCGCAGTCTGTGGTGATAACATTTAGCGTAGTCGCCATGTTAGGGTGTATCATACCGCTGCCCTTGCCCATGCCGCCAACGTGGCAGATCTTGCCGTCAAGCTCAAACTCAACAGCAACTTCCTTTTTCACTGTATCAGTAGTCATGATAGCAATAGCGGCTTTTTCGTTGCCCTCATAGGAAAGTCCCTCATAAAGCTCGTCTATCTTAGCTTCGATAGGTTCAAGAGGGAGTATCTGACCGATAACGCCTGTCTGAGCGATAAGAATCTCCTCAGGCTTAACGCCCATTTTCTCGGCAGTCATCTCGCACATTTTGTAAGCCTTTTCCTCACCGTCAGCGTTGCAGGTGTTAGCGTTTTTGGAGTTGAGGATAAAGCCCTTAGCCTTGCCGCCTGTTTTAGCAAGATTTTTCTGAGAAACAGTAACAGGAGCACCCTTGACCTTATTCTGAGTAAAAACGCCGGCGGCTGAACACATAACGTCAGACTCCACAAGGCAGAGGTCAGGCTTTTTTGTAGGGTTTTCCTTTATGCCGCAATAAAGACCGTTAGCCTTAAAGCCCTTTGCAGCACACACGCCGCCGTCTACATACTTATAGCCGTCGAAATTTTTCTTTGATATCTCTTTCATATTCAAAACTCCTTACAAAATTTTCACACTAATTAGATCAGGACAGATTTTTTTCTATTAATTATTTCTGTAGGGGCGAACAGCGTTCGCCCGCTTATTTTTTCCGCACTTTTATATTCGCACTCATTGGTCGGGAATTGCTCTCCTTTGTGGGGGAGCTTATTGTCGCCGTTGGCGAGTCATTTGAAGACGCTTCGCTGTTCAAATGACAAAAGCGGCGGAGTATTGTTGGTTTTTAGGCTTGGTTGAGAAATTTTACTTCGGTTTGTTTTATTTTTTTGTCCGCCGCTTTTTTTAGACTGTACTTTTGTGGAGGGGGCTCTGCCCCCTGTTGGGTTTGATTTTGCTTTTGGCTTTATTTTGCCCCCGCTGGGGCTGCTCGCCCCCGTCCCTCGGCAGGGCTAACGCCGCCCTGCACCGGCGATTTTTTGTGCGGTGCTTTTGGTTTGTTTTTTGCTTTTTTGTTATTCCAGCCCCGTTGCTTCGTTTATCCCCAACATTATATTCATATTCTGTATTGCTGCGCCGCTTGCGCCTTTTCCAAGGTTATCAAATCTCGACATAAGCAAGATCTGATCTTCATTTCCGCAGACGAATATCTGCATATTATTTGTTCCTGCCAATGTATTCGCTGCGATAAATCCGTCGGCAAGCGTTTCCGTTCCGCCAAGCTCCATTACCTTAACGAAATGCTGACCAAGATAATGCTCCGCCATTATTTCATGGATATTCTCAGGTGTATACTTCTTTGTCAGACATCTTGTCACCAGCGGCACAGAAACAACCATACCATTATAATAGTCGTCCACTATCGGATTGAACATAGGCTTATATTTAAGTCCGCACACCGCCTGCATTTCAGGGATATGCTTGTGCTTCTGCCCAAGTGCATACTGACGTGGAGAATACATTTCCTTTGTTTTATTTTCGCTCTCCATAGCGGCTATCATTTTCTTTCCGCCGCCGCTGTAGCCTGAAACTGCATGGCAGGTAACAGGATAATCCTCAGGAAGCACTCCTGCCTTTACGAGAGGATAAACAAGGCTTATAAAGCCGCTTGCATAACAGCCTGGGTTTGCAACTCTTTTTGAATTGCGGATATTCTCTCTATGCTTTTCGGAAAGCTCAGGGAAACCATAGTCCCATGCAGGGTTTGTTCTGTGAGCGGTAGAAGCGTCGATTATCCTAACGTCAGGGTTTGTGCAAAGTGAAGCCGCCTCTATTGCCGCTGCGTCAGGCAGGCAGAGAAAAGTGATATCCGATGAGTTTATCATCTTTGCTCTCTCGTTCACGTCCTTGCGCTTTTCCTCGTCAATGAGCATTATCTCAACGTCATTTCTGTTCTGAAAACGCTCATATATCTGAAGTCCCGTTGTTCCCTCTTTGCCGTCAATAAAAACTCTTGTTTTCATTTTTCTTCATATCCTTTTATAAAACTTTATGATTTTGTCTGTCAATAATCTGTATGCTCATGCAAACGCAAACTTTTGTAGGGGCGAACAGTGTTCGCCCGTTTGGCTGACAGCTCTTTAGCCGTCTGCATACTTTTAATTATCGTCCAAAATGTTCTTGTATTCAGGTTCTTTTTTCAGCTTTTTACGCTTTTTATCTTCCTTTGCGGCATTTATTGCGTCCTTATCCGCAAAGCAGTTTCCAATACCTGCAGCGAAGCCTGCGGTCAACACAGTGAGTACGATAAAGTTCGGCACTACCGACCTTGCTTCCTCCACGAAGATATATTCTATCACCGAAACCGCTATCATCACAGGCGCAACATACCATTTCAAGCCGTAGTTCTTAGCGTGCCGGTAGCAAGCCCACCATGTACACACAGGGTACACCACCGTAAATCCCACCGCAAACAGCGGATATATCACAAAAAGCTTAGCCGTAAAAAGCCACATTATAACTGTCGCAAGCTCCCACAGCACAAGATATAGCAGTGCCGCCTTAACAGGGGAGCGGTGTTTATCAAAGCTTATTTCTGACATATTCCATCTGAGCTTTTACAGACTCAGGAGCAGGACCGCCTGCCGCTTTTCTCTGCATTACGCAGGTGTCAAGGCTGATAGCGTCATAAACGTCCTCGTCAAAGTTGTCAGTGAGCTTCTTGTACTCCTCCAATGGGAGAGTTTCAAGGGTGCAGCCCTTTTCAATGCAGGTGTGAACGAGAGTGCCCGTTATCTTGTAAGCGTCCCTGAAAGGCATACCCTTTTTAACAAGATAGTCAGCACAGTCTGTAGCGTTGATAAAGCCCTTGGCTGCGGCGTTTCTCATGTTCTCAGGGATAACTCTCATTGTGGCAAGCATCGGGTCGAAGGTTTTAAGACAAAGCTTAACAGTGTCGATAGCGTCAAAAATAGCTTCCTTGTCCTCCTGCATATCCTTGTTGTATGCAAGTGGCAGACCCTTCATCATAACGAGCAGTGTGTTAAGGTCGCCGTAAACTCTTCCTGTCTTTCCTCTTATAAGCTCAGTAACGTCAGGATTTTTCTTCTGCGGCATGATAGACGAACCTGTTGCATAAGCGTCGTCAAGCTCGATAAATTTGAACTCCCATGAGCACCAAAGTATTATCTCCTCAGAAAATCTTGAAAGGTGCATCATAAGCAGTGAGATAGCTGAGCAAAGCTCTATGCAGAAATCTCTGTCTGAAACGCCGTCAAGTGAGTTCTGTGTTATCTCGTCGAAGCCAAGCAGGTCGCAAACTCTCTGTCTGTTTATAGGGTAAGTTGTAGATGCAAGAGCACCGCTTCCCAAAGGCATGATGTTCGTTCTCTTGTAGCTGTCCTCAAGTCTTGAAATATCTCTCAGAAGCATATTTGCATATGCCATGAGGTGATGAGCAAATGTGATAGGCTGTGCCCTCTGAAGATGAGTATATCCCGGCATAACAGTTGTGAGATTTTTCTCTGCAATGTCAAGGATAGTGTGTTCAAGCTTTTTCACAAGCTCGATTATCTCTTTCGTTTCGGCTCTGAGTATCATTCTCACGTCAAGTGCCACCTGATCGTTTCTTGATCTTGCCGTGTGAAGTCTTTTGCCTGTGTCGCCAAGCCTTTTGGTAAGCTCAGCCTCAACAAACATATGAACGTCCTCTGCAGTAGGGTCGAACTGTAATTTGCCCTCGTCGATATCCGCAAGAATACCCTTAAGTCCCTGGACTATTTTTTCGCTTTCGTGCTTTTCGATTATACCGCACTCGCCCAGCATTGTGGCGTGCGCCATAGAACCCTCTATATCATAGCGGTACATTCTTGCGTCAAAGGAAATAGATGAATTGAAATCATTGACTCTTTCGTCAACTTCCTTTGTAAATCTTCCTGCCCACATTTTTCCTGCCATTTTAAAACCGTCCTTTATGTTTATTTCAAGTTATCAAATATAAAAAATGTATGGGCAAAATGATCCCAAAGGATCATCCTGCCCCGATACATTTCAATAAGTGCGGATCAAATTTCCTTTTCGTGCTGTTCAAGCAGCTTCTGGATATCCACGCCGTTGATCTTCAGACCGTCTATCTTGCAATCGTTTATCTCAACGTTTGTAAGGTCACAGTGAATGAACTGTGAGTTCTTAAGATCAGGATTTTTAAACTCAACATTGTTCATGATAGAGCAGCCAAATCTCGAGTTGCTGAGATTTACGCCCAAGAACTTTGTGTTTACCATATACATATCTGCAAAGTCGCTTTCTTTCATGCTGACGTTGTTGAAATGTGTCTCATCCATATTAACGTCATCGAAAACGGCTTCCTTAAGATTTACGTTCGAGAACTTTGCTCCGCCGAGGTTTACGTCCTCAAAAGAGGAGTTCGGCAGGCTGTCATAAGAGATCTCGACCTTCTTGTCTATTGCAGGCTCAAAAATGCTGTTGTTATCTGACATATCAAAACCTCCGTGAAAAATATTATACAAACTTTTTAAGGCTATACACCTTTATGCTCTGTGAAACAGAACGTCGCTATTAGTCCTTCTTAGCGTTTCTCTTCTGCTCGAGTTTAGCTCTTACCTTGATAGGCAGACCGAAGAGGTTGATGAATCCTGCTGAATCAGCCTGATTGTAAACATTGTCCTCATCAAATGTAGCAACTTCTTCATCATAAAGTGTGTATGGAGATGTTACGCCTGCGTTTATCATGTTGCCCTTGTAAAGCTTGAGCTTAACATCGCCTGTAACAGTCTTCTGTGTTTCTGTAACAAATGCGCTCATAGCCTCACGGAGAGGAGTGAACCACTGACCATTGTAAACAATGTCAGCAAACTTGATTGAAAGATACTGCTTAACTCTTGCAGTTTCCTTGTCAAGTGTGATAGTTTCAAGAACTTCATGAGCCTTGTAAAGGATAGCTCCACCTGGAGTTTCATAAACGCCTCTTGACTTCATGCCAACAAGTCTGTTCTCAACAAGGTCAGCAAGACCGATACCGTTTGCACCGCCAAGCTCGTTAAGCTTTGTAACAAGCTCCTTGCCGTTCATCTCAACGCCGTCAACTGCTGTTGGGATACCCTTTTCAAAGTGGATAGTTACATAAGTTGGCTTGTCAGGAGCCATGATAGGTGAAACACCCATTTCAAGGAAGCCCGGCTTCTCATACTGTGGCTCGTTTGCAGGATCTTCAAGATCCAGACCTTCGTGTGAAAGGTGCCAAAGGTTCTTGTCCTTTGAGTAGTTTGTTTCTCTGTTTATCTTCAGAGGAATGTTGTGTGCCTCAGCATACTCGATCTCCTGCTCTCTTGACTTGAGATCCCAGATTCTCCAAGGAGCGATTATCTGCATATCAGGAGCGAAAGCCTTGATAGCAAGCTCAAATCTTACCTGATCGTTGCCCTTACCTGTGCAGCCGTGACAAATAGCGTCAGCACCCTCTTTGATAGCGATCTCAGCTATTCTCTTTGCAATAATTGGACGAGCAAATGAAGTGCCGAGGAGGTACTGGTTCTCATAAACAGCGCCAGCCTGTACTGTTGGATATACATAATCCTCGATGAACTCTTCTGTAAGGTCCTCGATATAGAGCTTAGAAGCGCCTGTCTTGATAGCCTTTTCCTCAAGACCGTCAAGCTCTGTGCCCTGACCAACGTTTCCTGAAACAGCGATTACTTCGCAGTTGTTGTAGTTTTCCTTGAGCCACGGAATGATGATAGATGTATCAAGTCCGCCGGAATAAGCAAGGACAACTTTTTTGATCTCTTTTGCCATAACAAAATTCCTCCATTGTATGTAGTAAGTATGTTTGTATAATATTTTCACGGCTCTCATGCCGATAAAATTATTATACACCTTTATACAGCATTGTCAAGTGCTTTTGCATAAAAATTTTATATTTATACACATTTTAAGGCTTTTTAATGTATATTTTTAGACAATATACAATTTATTCTGTATAAACTTCAAAAGATATACATATTGAGTGTTGTAACGGCATAAAATAAAACAGCTAAACCAAAAACACAAAAACAGCTTTACAAATACTTAATTCAATTATATCACTATTCTTCAAAAAAAGCAACACAAAAAAGCCCTGTTTTAACTATTTTTGTACAATATTTCAGGGCTTTCAAGGGGTTGCAATTTCAAAAGAAATGATATATAATATACTCAGACGTTTTCTATACGATATTGGTGTACAATAAGTATGATAAGTCTGACATAATACTGAAAGGCGGTAATGAAAATGAGCAGTTTCAACGGTTTCAAAGAGGTAACAGAAAAGCTTGACGCTATTGACTTCAATCCATACAAAAAGATAGGCAAGGAGTGGTTTCTTGTAACAGCAGGCGACAAGAGTGGCTGGAACACAATGACAGCTTCATGGGGCTTTGCAGGCGTTATGTGGGGAAAGAACACCTTCACCACAGTTATAAGACCACAGAGATATACAAAGGAATTTATCGACAAGGCAGAATATTTCACCATAAGCTTTTTCAAAGAGGACTATAAAAAGGCACTTTCATTCTGTGGTTCACATAGCGGACGTGACTGCGACAAGGCAAAGGAAACAGGTCTTACCCCTGTGTTCGTGTCTGAAAACGGCGTGGAGGTAACAGCTTTTGCGGAAGCTGATATGGTGCTTGTGTGCAAAAAGGCTTATGTTCAGGAGATTAAGCCTGAGTGCTTTGTTGATACTGAAAACGATGAGAAATGGTATTCTGACAAGGATTATCACTATCAGTATATCGGCGAGATTGTAAAGGCATTTGTCAAGGAATAATTTAAACATATCTGCAAAGGATAGGTAGTAATGGTACGTCTTAATGATGATAAAGAAATGGTAAAGAGCATAAAAGAGGGGCTTAAACGCACAGGTGGCTATTGTCCGTGCAGGATACAGCGCACAGAGGAAAACAAGTGTATGTGCAAAGAGTTCCGTGAGCAGATAGCCGACCCGAATTTTGAGGGCTTCTGCCATTGTATGCTCTATTACAAAAGCAAGGATTAGAAAAGGAGCTGTGAAAAATGTCTGTAAAGGTCATAACAAAGGATAATTTTGAAAACGAAGTAATGCACTCGGAAAAGCCTGTCCTGCTTGACTTCTGGGCAGCATGGTGCGGTCCGTGCAAAATGCTTTCACCGCTGGTGGATAAGTATTCTGAGGAGGACAGTTCTGTAAAGGTGGGGAAGGTCAACGTTGACGAGGAAAACGAGCTTGCAGCCGCTTTCGGTATCTCGAGCATACCTGCCCTTTTTGTTGTGAAACATGGCAAGGTAGTTGCTTCAACTGTCGGCTATATGCCTGAGGAGGAGCTCAAATCTTTTGTGGCTTCGGCAAAGGCGAAGTAAAAACAGTTTATCATAACATAACAAAGCGTGGCGCTGTAAAAAAAAGCGCAACAAAGCCCGTGGATTCCCTCGATATGGAAGTCCACGGGCTTTAATATATCACACAGCAAAAAAGAACTATCTAATCTTGAAAAAAGGGTACAGCAAACACACCGGCAGAAATACAGCGCTTTTTGCCGATTATTAAAATGTTGAAAAATATCTTTTTCAGGCTGCTTTTCTGATTGCGATCTTCTTCAAGTGAAATTTATGCAGATTAAAACCACAGCAAATCATCGCAATTTCTAAATTCATGGCATTTAAGCCACGTCTTCTGGCTCTTGCGTATGACCGATTCCACTTGATGATACCATTTGCACCTTCAGATTGAATGCTTCTGTTCATTCTGAGAAGCGCTCCATGAATACAATTAAGATTGTCCAAAACTTCTTTGTGAAATGCAGTCAATTCTTCATTTATGCGAACTATGCGATTTCCCTTGCATTTGCAGCACTTTTCTTTATGAGAACAGTTTGCACATTCTTCACACTGATAGAATTCTTCTGTTCTCCCATATTTGTTTCCCTTTATGGGTCTGCTGTAAAC
>CDYX01008107.1_pt1 | contig 84686 bp, 82 predicted proteins | sample 554871 | NCBI WGS metagenome assembly CDYX01 (sample SAMEA3182061, study PRJEB8094) | gut metagenome | biome: human; feature: gut; material: Stool; isolation source: human stools | place: Canada | collected 2013-01-14 | reverse complement strand
GGTATTAGCAGTCGTTTCCAACTGTTGTCCCCCTCTGGAAGGTAGGTTCCTCACGCGTTACTCACCAGTCCGCCACTAAGCATTCCTATCATTTGGCCGAAACCTCAGTCAAGGGTGCTCCGTTCGACTTGCATGTGTTAAGCACGCCGCCAGCGTTCGTCCTGAGCCAGGATCAAACTCTCTATAAAATGGTATCTAAACGAACCGTAGTCCGTTCAAACCTTCATAGAGCTATTTGTCATAGCTTCATTTCTCCATCTCACTGGTAATTGACTCAACCCAGTGAGACGGCTTTGTCCTTTGGCAAACTCACCTAAATGAGCTCGCCTTCTGGTGCTTCCTTTTCGTTACGTTGTTTAATTTACAAGGTGCACGCCGTTCCCGGCGGTGAGATTTACTTTACCACAAAGTTCTTACTTTGTCAACACATTTTTTCAAGTTTTTTCTTGAAGCTCTGCGTTTTGGTGTTTCACTCTCACGCCCGACAGCTTAGTTAGAATACCAGAGCTTGCCAGAAAAGTCAACCCTCTTCTTCTGCTTTTGTTCATTTTTTTCTCTTGTTTTCCGGATTCACCTTCTTTTTCGTGCTTAATAAGTACTCAAACTGATGAGACTCCTTCTATCATAAGTTATACTTATTATTAATATTGATTTAACACGCTTCTTTTGTCGATTTTATCCAGTTTAAATAAAGCTGCGAAAAAGAGACGCGGGTTTGATTCCCGCGTCTCTTCCCTCATCGCAGCAGCAGCGGCTGTATCTGTTCGCCTCGCAGAGCGGCTTCCACCGTCTCCGGGATTTTGGAGAAGTCCGCCACCAGGGAACTGGGTTTCGCCCGGGCGTTGTCCTGCCCGAAGGGAACGAAATAGTAGTTCTTCCGCACCAGCAATTCCCCGATATTCCGGGCGCCAGCCGCCAGGCCGTCGTTGCTGGCCATGGCAATCACCACCGGCCTCCCGTTCCGCAGATGGGCCTTGGCCGCCATCGTAACCGCCGTATCTGTGATGCCCGCCGCCAGCTTGGCTATGGTATTCCCCGTAGCCGGGGCGATCACCAGAACATCCAGCAGCCCCTTGGGACCGATGGGCTCCACAGACGGGATGTCACAAAGCACCTCATGCCCTGTCAAATCCTCCAACCGCTCCATCAGGTCATCAGAGGTCCCGAAGCGGGTATCCGTGAAGGCGGAGCTCTCCGACGCGATAGGGATGACTGTCTCATACAGCTGCACCAGCTTCTCCAGCTCCGCCAGCACCTTTTCATGGGTGCAGAAGGAGCCGCACATCGCAAATCCGACCCGTTCTTTTCTCACACAGGGTCACCTCGTTCTTTTAAAATGTAGTCGACTGCGTCCCGGATAGCCACCGCCGCTGCGGCAGGCACCATCCGCCCCGGCAGGGAGCGGGCCCATACATGGGGCAGTCCCAGCTCCTCTGCAGCAGCTAGGTCGATGCCCTGAACGGAGGCCAGCTCCACACACAGGCAGCCCTTGGGCAGCTGCGCCAGCAACAGGTGGCCCAGGACGGGCGAGGGGACCGTGTTGAACACGGCGCCGAAGTCACACAGCGCACCATCGAGGCGTCCGGTCTCCAGCGCCTGCCAGCCATAGGCACGGATCCAAGCCAGGTCCGCCGGTTTTCTGGCAGTGACCGTAACATGGGCGCCCAGCCCATGAAGCCGATAGGCCAGCAGCTTTCCGATCCGCCCGAAGCCCAGCACCAAACACTCCATCCCCAGGAGCGTCCGGTCCAGATGCTCCATAGCGATCTGGAGGGCCGACTCCGCCGTGGCCGCCGCGTTGGCAACGGTCAGCTCTTCCCGCTGGAAGTAGTCCACCAGCGTCAGCCCGCAGTTCTCAGCCTCTATCTGCTGGGCGGGACGAACCTGCCCTGCCAGCAACAGCTGGCCGGGACTGAAACGGCGGAACAGCGCACTGGTGGGCAGATCCTCCGTCTCACTGTTTAGTATCCCGTCCTCCCGGCAGAGCGGCAGCGGAAGGATCACCACGTCCGCCGCCGCTGCCTGCGCAGGCAGATCCGGGCATCCGGCCACTCCGCTGGTCCAGACCGTGCGCCCTTCCTCCGCCAGCAGCCGTGCAAGCTCTGCCTGCCGCCGATCTCCGCCGATCACGCCAAAGGTCTTGTTCATCCGGCATTCCCCCTCAAGCCATGGTATGCACGGCGGGGGCGGCGGTGATTGCCTTTCCTGTTTGGATGTGATACGATACATGTGGTCAAACTCTCCCGAAAGGAGTCCTCACCATGAAATTTTCCTATCTGCTCTTTGACGCGGATGACACCCTGTTCGACTTTCCAAAAGCCGCGGCCCGTGCCTTTTCCGCCATGTGCCGGAGCAACGGCGTTCCGGATACGCTGGATACCCGCGCCCTCTACCACCGGATCAACCAGGAGCTGTGGGCAGCCTTTGACCGGGGAGAGGTCTCCAAGGACTATGTGACGTTGGAGCGTTTTGTGCGCTTTTTTCAGGCGTTGAAGCTGCCGCGGGACCCAGACAAGTGCAACCGGGATTACCTCACTGCCCTGGGTGCCGGGGTCTATCCCCTGCCTCACGCGGAGGCGGTCTGCCGGGAACTGGTCCGCCGGGGGCACAAGCTGTACATCGTCACCAACGCTGTGGCCTCCGTCCAGCGCAGCCGCCTGCAGGGCAGTGTGTTCGCAGCTCTCATCACGGACGCCTTTATTTCCGAGGACGCCGGAGCCTCCAAGCCGGACCCGGCTTATTATGCCTATGTCCGCTCCCGCATACCCGGCCTGACGCCGGAGAACGGTCTCGTGATCGGAGACTCCCTCTCCACAGACATCCAGGGCGCCAACAATGCCGGACTTCCCTGCTGCTGGTACAATCCTGCTGGAAAGGCCCGGCCAGAGGACCTGCGGATCGACTATGAGATCCGGGACCTGCGGGAGCTGCTGGATATTGTCTGAGAGTACGCTTTCCTGTTTGAATCTGAAAAATCCCGGTGAGTGCCCTCCAAGATGCCTCACCGGGATCATTTCATCTTCAAAACTGAGAGTCGCGATCAGAAACAATAAGAGACCGGATCCCTCCGGTCTCTTACCCTTTCTCTCTGCGCAGGAACGCGCATGGCCGGGTGCCCCCCTCACAGCCACGCCGTCTCCAGCAGTTCATCCTTCTTGGCCCGGGTCATCAGCTCCGCTACCACGCCCCGGATCTGCTTGCCCTGATAGAGGACTTCGTAGGCACAGCGGCTGATGGGCATTTCCACGCCTACCCGCTCACTGAGCTGGTGAATGCTCTCCGCGGCGAAGTATCCCTCCACCACGGCGCCTACTTCCTCCATGGCCTCCCGGGGCGTTTTGCCTTGGCCAATGAGGATGCCCGCCCGGCGATTCCGGGAGTGCATGGAGGTGCAGGTCACGATCAGATCCCCCATACCGGCCAAGCCGCCGAAGGTCTGCCGGGAGCCCCCCAGCTTCTCCCCCAAGCGGGTAATCTCCGCCATAGCCCGGGTCATCAGCAGGGCTTTGGTATTGTCCTGATAGCCCAGACCGTCGCACACACCGCAGCTGAGGGCAATGACGTTCTTCAGCGCCGCCGCCAGCTCCACGCCCACGACGTCGCCGCTGGTGTACACCCGGAAGTAGTCGTTCATGAAGGCGTCCTGCACAAAACGCGCCGCATCCACATCCAAGCAGGCGGCCACGCAGCCGGTGGGCAGGCGGATCCCCACCTCCTCTGCATGGGAAGGGCCAGAAAGAACTGCTACTTTACAGATATTCCCCGTCTCCTCCTGGATCACTTGGCTGAGACGCAGATTTGTGTCCCGCTCAATCCCCTTGGAAACGGACACCACCACAGTCTTCTCCGTGAGATACGGGGCCATTTTTTTGGCTGTCTCCCGCACGGCGAAGGAGGGCGGTGCGCTGACCACCAGGTCGGCGCCCCTCAAGCAGCCCAAATCCCCGGTGATGTGGAGGGATTCCGGCAGATGGACGCCCTGCAAAAGCGGGTTCTCCCGGGTCCGGGCCATCTCCGCCGCCTTGGCGGGGCTGTGGGACCAGAGATAGGTCTCGTGTCCGTTGTCGCACAGGATCTGGCTGAGGGCCGTGCCCCAGCCGCCGGAGCCCAATACAACTGTTTTCATCTGTATTCCTCCCCCTCAAATTAGGAATCCGGAGTTAGAAATCGAGCTGTTCCACCTATGGCGGAACAATTCCATTTTGTCCGGCTCTGCCGGACCGCACCATGCCGCATTCCTAATTTTTTTTGCGGTGTACGCTGAATTTATTCTCGTTGCCATGGATAAGGCGGACGATGTTGCTCCGGTGCTTCCACAAAATCAAGGCCCCCAGGAGAAACGCCAGGAGCACGATGACCGGATCTGGATAGAAATACCAAGTGGCAAAAGGGAAGCTGGCCCCAGCCCAGACAGATCCCAGAGATACATACTTCGTCAGCAGGAATAAGAGCAGAAATCCCACCCAGACCACCAGGCCGATCCGCCAGTCGATCATCCAGACGATGGTGCCGCCGGAGAGGATGCCCTTGCCGCCCTTGAAGTGGAACATGCAGGGGAACATGTGACCCAGCAGACAGAACAGGGCAGCCCAGTATTCGCCGAAAAGTGCCCACATACTGCTGATCCGTTCATTGGCCGCGTAACCGTTGGCCCCGGCGACCGTACCCAGGAGCCAGCCGCCCAGCAGCACCGCCACAACGGCCTTCAGCACATCACACAGGATCACCACAAAGGTCAGCGGCCCGCCGAACGTGCGGTAGAAGTTGGTCAGGCCCGCGTTGCCGCTGCCGTGATTACGCACGTCGTCCCGCAGGATATACTTGGAGACGATGACCGCGCCGTTGAAACAGCCGCAAAAGTAGGCGATCACCGCCACCATAAGGATGCCGAGGGGGTCTGGCCCTGTGACGGCATTGGGATCCAGATAGAAGGAATCCAGCATCGTCTTACCCCTCCTTCTCGCCCCGCTGGCGGATGGAGAGGGTGATAGGCGTGCCCTCCAGGCCAAAGGTGTTCCGCAGGCAGTTCTCCAGATACCGCTGGTAGGAGAAGTGGAACAGGCGGCTGTCGTTGCAGAACACCACAAAGTGGGGCGGCCGGATGCCCACCTGGGTCATGTAGTAGATCTTCAACCGGCGGCCCTTGTCGGAGGGGGGCTGAACCCGTGTCTGGGCATCCGCCAGGACGCTGTTCAGCATACCGGTGGTGATCCGGGTGCTGGCCTGGTTGGAGACATAGTCGATCAGCTCGAACAGCCGGTCCACCCGCTGGCCGGTCTTGGCTGAGATGAACAGGATGGGGGCGTAGGTCATGAAGGCCAGGCCGTTGCGGACCTCTTCCCGCATCTTGTCCATGGTCTTGCCGTCCTTTTCGATCAGATCCCACTTGTTGACCACGATGATGCTGGCCTTCCCGGCTTCGTGGGCCAAGCCCGCCACCTTGGTGTCCTGCTCGGTGACGCCTTCGGTGGCGTCGATCAGGATCAGGCACACGTCGCTGCGCTCAATGGCCAGGGTGGCCCGGAGAACGGAGTACTTCTCGATGTCCTCATCCACCTTGGACTTGCGGCGGATGCCGGCGGTGTCAATGAAGACGAACCTGCCCTGATCGTTTTCAAAGTAGGAGTCGATGGCGTCTCGGGTGGTGCCGGCCACGTTGGAGACGATGACCCGCTCCTCCCCCAGGATCTTGTTCACCAGGGAGGACTTGCCTGCGTTGGGCTTGCCGATAACAGCCACCTTGATGGCGTCGTCCTCCTCCTCTTCTTCCTCCTCTGGGGGGAAGTACTGGAGACAGGCGTCCAGCAGGTCGCCGGTGCCGTGGCCATGGACAGCCGAGACAGCGATGGGATCCCCCAGTCCCAGGTTGTAGAACTCATAAAAGTCCGGGTCCGGGACACCGGTGGAGTCCATTTTGTTCACTGCCAGCACGATGGGCTTGCCGCTGCGCAACAGCATGTTGGCCACCTCCTGGTCAGAGGCGGTGAGGCCCGTGCGGACATCCGTCAGAAAGATGATGACAGTGGCGTTCTCGATGGCGATCTGGGCCTGATCCCGCATGAAGGACAGGATCTGGTCGTCGGTCCGGGGCTCGATACCGCCGGTGTCGATAAGGGTGAAGGACCGGCCGTTCCAGTCCGTCTCCCCATAGATGCGGTCCCGGGTGACGCCCGGGGTGTCCTCCACAATGGAGAGGCGCTTTCCAATGAGTTTGTTGAACAGCATGGACTTGCCCACATTGGGCCGGCCCACGATGGCGACGATGGGTTTCACCGGCGCTCACTTCCCTTCTTTATCAAGCAGACATACATGGTCATATTATACCCAGTGACCGGCGAAATGGCAAGACGTCCTCCGATTTTTACACAGTATGGACGCAGAAAAAGGAGGGAAGATGTTGCTCTTCCCTCCCGATCCACAGGGCACGTCTTATTTCGCCACCACGGACTTGACAACCTTGACCTCGCGGCCGTTGTAAGTACCGCACTCCTGGCACATTCTGTGAGGCAGGTGCAGCGCACCGCATTTCGGGCATTTGACGAGGCCGGGAGCCGCCAGCTTCCAGTGGGAGCTGCGGCGCTTGTCGCGTCTAGCTTTGGATACTTTTCCCTTAGGTACTGCCATTGTGACACCTCCTTGATCTTTCAAAGGCAGCGGAGTCGCCCCCGGCCTTATTCATTCGTTCTCTCTGTTCTCTAAAAGCTTTGCCAGGACCGCCAGACGGGGATCCGTCTCCTTCCCACAGGAGCAGGGGCCGAGGTTCAGGTCGGCACCGCACCGGGGGCACAGTCCTTTGCAATCTTCCGAACACAATGTCTTGGTGTCCATTCCAAGGATGAACGCCGTGCGGGCCAGATCGCCCACATCCACTTCCCCATCCTCCAGCAGGACGATCTCGTCGTTGTCCTCGTTCTGGAGCTCTTCCGCCAATAGGCAGCGAAAAGGAACGATCTTGTCCTGAAGAAACGCCTTGCCGCACCGGTCGCATACCGCATCCAGCGTGGTCCGGGCCGTCAGCTCCAGCTCCAGGAGATCCGCGGTGTTGCTCACCGCGCCCTCCACCTCCACAGGGCGGCTGATGGGATGCCGTCCGGCAAATTCCACGTCGGACAAGTCCAGAGAAAACTGGAACGTCAGGCGCTTGCCAGGGGCATGCAGTATGGGTCTTACATCAAAACGCATAAGCTACCTCGTAATGACACGAATAGTATTATAAGGGATGTGTGCCCGGTTGTCAAACAATTTTTTCATGTTTTTGCCGTTTCCGGGCAAATTTTTTCGTTTCCGGGCAGGCGCTCTGTTCAGCTCTCCTCTTCCCGACGCTTCTGCCAGCCGGTGATGTCGATGCCCAGGATCACATTGCGGAAGCCCTCCTGCAGCCGGGCATAGGTGGTGATGTTGTAGATGTCCTTGGGCCGGCGGGTGTTCCAGCCGTCCCGCAGCCGCTCTGCCAGCTCTTGGCACAGGGGCTCCTCCAGTCCCAGCAGCATGGGGGAAAGATACGTCACCAGCATCTGCTTTTCCCGGGCCTGGACCATGGTCCGGTTCCAGGGGCGCTGGCGTTTCCACCCTGCCTCCAGCAGGTCCAGCAGCTGCTCCGCCAGTACCCGGCGGCCGTCAGGGTCCTCCGCCGTCTCCCGGACGGCCGCCATGTACAGTGGTCCGAATCGCTCCGTGTAGGTCCGGAAGGCGCTGGTGTACTCCCGGCGGGTGAACCGCTCGTTGTAATAGCGCGCCTCCTGCACGGCGGCGCAGAGCTCTTCCAGCTTCATTCCTCGTCCCGTCCCTTCTGGTCCGCTTCGGGTCCGACCTGTTCTGCAGGTGTCGCCGGACGCTTCTGCTCCGGCAGGGCGTCGTCCTGGCTCCAGCTATCCGGGTCGTCCTTGTGAGCCTTGGCGTACTGGTACGCCTTCCACTCCCGCCAAAGCACCATCGCCCCTGCCACGGCGAACACTGCGCCCGCCGCCGCGTTCAGAGCCACGGTTTCGGCGGTCCCGTCCCAGATGCCCTTCATCAGCTGGTAGGCCAGATACAGCAGGTAGCCCCCTGCCAAGACCCGGAAATAGTTCACCCAGCCCCGCTGTTTGTTTCCGTCATGCTGCGCCATACGTCCAGTTTCTCCTAACCGATTCAAAAAATTCTCTCCCCGCTTTACAAGCGCCCGGCAAACAGGTATGATGGTAGCATCAAATACTTGCCCATCGGAGGATGCCATGCGGGAACTCACCATTGGAAAAAACGACGCCGGACAGCGGCTGGACCGCTTTGTGGCCAAAAGCCTGCCCCTGCTGCCCCCCACCCTGCTGCAGAAATACATCCGCCTCAAGCGGATCAAAGTCAACGGCAGGGGTGCCAAGCGGGACACACGGCTGGAGTCCGGCGATATTTTACAATTATATATCAACGACGAGTTCTTTGACAAGCCCTCTGAGGAAAACATCTTTCTCACCGTGTTCCGTCCCCAGCTGGACATCGTGTACGAAGACGAGAATCTGCTGCTGGTGAACAAGCGGCCGGGGCTGGTGGTCCACGCCGATGAGACGGAGAAGGTCAACACCCTCATCAACCACATTCAGGCCTACCTGTACCAGAAAAAAGAGTGGAATCCCAAATGGGAGAACGCCTTTGCGCCCGCCCTGTGCAACCGGATCGACCGGAACACCGGCGGCATTGTCATTGCCGCCAAGAACGCGGAGACCCTGCGGATCATAAATGAGAAGATCAAAAACCATGAGGTGGAGAAGTCTTATCTCTGCATCACCGTAGGCCGCCCCAAGCCAGTGGAGGGGAAGATTGCGGGCTTTCTTTTAAAAGATGAGGCGAAAAAGCAGGTGGCTTTCTATCGCCGTCCCATTCCCGGCGGAAAGACTGCCGTGACCCTGTACCGGACTCTGGAGACCCGGGGCCCGCTGTCTTTGGTAGAGTGTCGGCTGCTCACCGGCCGGACCCACCAGATCCGGGTGTCCATGGCGGAGATCGGCTGTCCCCTGCTGGGGGACGGCAAGTACGGCCGGGGGGATGTGAACCGCCGCTACGGCGAGACCCGGCAGGCCCTGTATTCCTACCAGCTGGCCTTCCCTTTCCCCACGGACGCCGGGGCGCTGAATTACCTGCGGGGCAGGGTCTTCACCGTGGCGGATGTGCCCTTCCGGGACAAGTATTTTCCCGCGCCGGAAACTCCTAAAAAAATTCCCGTAAAACCCCGGTGAAATCTTTGATTTTGCTTGACTTTTCGCCACACATCGGATATAGTTTGTTATTGCTGAATTTCGACGAGAAAGGTTCCCCCTCAACAGAGAAAAGAGGCGTTTCATTGTAATCAAAATTATTATGAAATGGGGGAGGATACATGTCCAAAGAGTTGATTCGTCTGCGGAACATCCGTATGGCGTTTGACGACGAAGTGGTTCTCAACGATTTAAACCTCTATATCAACGACAAAGAATTCCTCACACTGCTTGGACCCAGCGGCTGCGGCAAGACCACAACGCTGCGTATTATTGGCGGCTTCACGACCCCTGTGTCGGGAGACGTCCTGTTCGACGGTGTGAGGATTAATGACGTTCCGCCCTATCGGCGGCAGATCAACACGGTGTTCCAGAAATACGCCCTGTTTCCCCACATGAATGTGTTTGAGAACGTGGCCTTCGGCCTGCGGATGCAGAAGCGGCCGGACCCGAAGGATCCCTCCGGCAAGCGCCGGGTAAAGATCCCGGAGACGGAGATCCGTCAGCGTGTGCTGGAAATGCTGGAGGTTGTCAGCCTGAAGGGCTTTGAAAACCGCAAGCCGGACGCCCTGTCCGGCGGCCAGCAGCAGCGGGTGGCCATCGCCCGGGCCCTGGTAAACCGGCCCAAGGTGCTGCTGCTGGACGAGCCCCTGGGCGCTCTGGATCTAAAGCTCCGCAAGGACATGCAGCTGGAGCTGAAGAAAATCCAGCAGCAGGTGGGCATCACCTTCATCTACGTCACCCACGACCAGGAGGAGGCCCTGACCATGTCCGACACCATCGTAGTGATGGACAAGGGCTGCATCCAGCAGATCGGCACGCCGGAGGATATCTATAACGAGCCCAAGAACGCCTTTGTGGCGGACTTCATCGGTGAGTCCAACATCATTGACGGCGTCATGGTCCGGGACAAGCTGGTGAAGATGTACGGCCGGGAGTTTCCCTGTTTGGACGGCGGCTTTGCTGAGAACGAGCCGGTGGACGTGGTCATCCGGCCCGAGGACATCGACATCGTCCCCATGGAGCAGGGACAACTGGTGGGGACTGTCACCTCCGTCACCTTCAAGGGGATGCAGTACGACATCATCGTGGATTTCCGGGGTTTCAAATGGCTTATCCAAACCACAGACCATTCCCCCGTGGGCGCCCGGATCGGCATCAAGATCGATCCCGACGGCATCCACATTATGAAAAAGAGTCAGTATTCCGGGATGTTCGGCGATTACTCCTCCTTCTCGGAAGAATATGAGGAGATGAGCGACGCCAACTGGGAGGCGGATGAGGAGGAGAGCGAGGATGAAAAATAAGCTCTCATTGTTCGCCGTTCCCTATGTGGGATGGATGTCCATCTTCGTGGTGGCGCCCATCATCATTATGGTGGTCTATGCCTTCAGCACCGCCGCCGGGGACTTCTCGCTGGAGAACTTCGCCCGCATGGGTACCTATACAGCGGTGTTCACCCGCTCGTTTAAGCTGGCCATCATCGCCACACTGATCGCTCTGCTGATCGGATACCCGGTATCCTATATGCTCTCCAAGGAGGGGCCGCAGGTGCAGCGCATCGCTATGGTGCTCATCATGCTGCCCATGTGGATGAATTTTCTGCTGCGGACCTATTCCTGGATGTCCATTCTGGAGAACAACGGACTTTTGAACCAGCTGTTTCAGCAGATCGGCCTGATCGACCTTTACAACCAGATCGCTATGCACTTTGCATCTGATCCCGCCGCGTATGTCCCCATCGATCACTTCCAGATGATCGGTACCCAGGGCGCCGTAGTGCTGGGTATGGTGTACAACTACCTGCCCTTCATGATCCTGCCCATCTACTCCGTGCTGGTAAAGCTGGACCATTCCCTCATTGAAGCGGCCCGGGACCTGGGCGCCAGCAGCGTGCAGGTGTTCCGCAAGGTCATCCTGCCCCTGTCTTTGCCGGGGGTGCTCTCCGGCATCACCATGGTGTTCGTGCCCTCCGTGTCCACCTTCGCCATCTCCCGTCTGCTGGGCGGCGGCACCCAGATGATGCTGGGCGACCTGATCGAACAGCAGTTCCTGGGCGGGGCCTATAATCCCCAACTCGGGGCGGCTATCGCGCTTGTGATGATGGCCATTGTGGTGGTGTGTATGCTGGTGATGAACCGTTTCGGCGACGGTGAGGAACAGGCGGTGATGCTGTGAAACGGAAGCATCTACTGGGGAACCGCATCTTCATGGCGTTGGTATTCGTATTCCTGTATGCGCCGATTTTCATTCTCATCATCTTCTCCTTCAATGCCGGCAACAGCAGCGCGGTGTGGAAGGGCTTCTCCCTGCACTGGTATGCGGAGCTGTTCCAGAACCGCCTCATTATGCAGAGTGTCTATACCACGCTGCTGGTATCCGTGCTTTCCACGCTGATTGCCACTGTGGCGGGCACCTTTGCAGCCATTGGCCTGGCCAGTATGCGGCGGCGGTGGCGCACGCCCCTGATGACGGTGAACAACATTCCCGTCATGAATGCGGAGATCGTCACCGGCGTCTCCATGTGTCTGTTGTTCGTGGCCTTTTTCGGCCTGTGGAAGGCCTTTGCCGTCTGGTTCAACCAGGCGCAGGATACCTTCTGGATGGAGGAGAACATCTATCTTGGCTTCGGTACACTGCTGCTGGCCCATGTGACCTTCAACATCCCCCACGTTATCCTGACAGTGATGCCCAAGCTGCGGCAGATGGACAAAAACCTGGTGGACGCGGCCCAAGACCTGGGCTGCACCTGGATGCAGGCCTTCTGGAAGGTCATTATCCCGGAGATCAAGCCCGGCATCATCTCCGGCGCACTGATCGCCTTCACCATGAGCATCGACGATTTCATCATCAGTTACTTCACCGCCGGTTCCGGCGTGTCCACTTTGGCCATGACCATCTATTCCATGACGAAAAAGCGGGTCAGCCCGGAGATCAATGCCATTTCCACGCTGCTCTTCGGCGCTGTGCTGCTGCTGCTCATCATCATCAATGTCCGGGAATCCCGGCAGGAGCGCCTGCGGGAGCGAGCCCGCGCATGACTATCGGTCCCACGGCCTGCGGGTCCTGAGATACGCATTCAAATCAACACTGGAGGAATGATCAATTGAAAAAAATGGTAGCCTTGACTCTCGCCTTACTGATGGCGGCGAGCCTGTTCCTGTCCGGATGCTCCGTGCGCAAGGACACCTCTGACTCGGAAAATTCCGGCAGCAGTAACGGCAGCGGCAGCGGGGACCGTGTGGTCAACGTGTGCAGCTGGGGTGAATATATCGACGAGTCCCTGATCGACCAATTTGAAGAAGCGACCGGCATCAAAGTCAACTATCAGACCGCAGAGAGCAACGAGGTCCTCTATTCCCAGCTGAGCATGGGCGGCGTGGACTATGACGTCATCGTCCCCTCCGACTACATGATCTCCCAGCTGATCGAAGAGGATATGCTGGCCGAGCTCAATTATGATAACATCCCCAATTTTGAGAAGATCGACGACCGCTTCAAGAATCTGTCCTACGATCCGGAGAACAAGTACACCGTGCCCTACACCTGGGGCACTCTGGGCATCATCTACAACACCGCCAAGGTGCAGGAGCCCATTACCAGCTGGAGCGCCATGTTCGATCCCCAGTACGCCGGGAACGTGCTGCTTATCAACAACTCCCGGGATGCTCTGGGCATCGCCCTGTTGTACCTGGGGTACTCTGTGAATACCACTGACGAGGCGGAGATTCAGGAGGCTTACCAGCTCATCGCCGACGCCGTAAAGAACGGGGTGTATCAGGGAAAGGTCATGGACGAGGTGTTTCAGAAGATGGAGGGCGGCAACGCCGCCATTGCCACCTACTATGCCGGTGACTATCTGAGCATGCTGGAAAACAACGAAGATCTCGCCTATGTAGTGCCCGAGGAGGGCAGCAACTGGTTCGTGGACGCCATGTGCGTTCTCAAAACCTCCCAGCACAAGGAGGAGGCGGAGGCCTGGATCAACTTTATGGCCTCCACTGAGGCAAACCTGCGGAATATGGACTATATCTGGTACGCCTCTCCCAACGCTGAGGCGCTGGAGACCTATCCTGCCTACTATGAGGAGACCTACGGAGAGCCCCTGGATCCCGCTCTCTATGAGATCATGGCCCCCTCCCAGGAGGTGCTGGACCGGTGTGAGGCCTACTTGGTCCTCCCTGCTGAGACGCGCACCCTCTATAACGACCTCTGGACGCAACTCGGTATCTGAGCTGTAAAATGCGGCACCGGAACACTACCCGGTGCCGCTTCTTTTTCCCTTGCGCATTCCACTGCTTTCCTGTACACTGGAAAGGCGGAAGATATTTTACCAAGGAGGAATCCTCTCATGATTTTGATTGGAACAAAATGCCGCCTGGAGCAAACTGTTACGGACGCCCTTACCGCCGCTAACGTGGGTTCCGGTGCCCTGCCGGTGTTCGGCACGCCCTATATGTCCGCCCTGATGGAAAATGCCGCCATGACCTGTCTGCAGAGCTTTCTGGAGGAGGGCCAGGGCAGTGTGGGCACCCATCTGGACATCTCCCACGACGCTCCCACCCCCATCGGCATGAAGGTGTGGGCGGAGGCAGAGATCACCGCCGTTTCGGAAAACGGCAAAATGGTGGACTTCGCTGTGAAAGCCTGGGATGAGAGCGGCCCCATCGGCAGCGGCACCCACACCCGGGCCATCGTCAAGAACGAAAAATTTCTGGCAAAATGCAATGCCAAGCTGGAGAAGAAGTAATTCTTTCCACATGGACAAAACAAGGGAGGACCCGGAATGGGTCCTCCCTTTTCTTCTGCTATCGCGGTGCCGTGGGGAAATCGCTCCCACGGGGATCAAAACAGCGTCATCTGGCTGGTCTCCGCCATCCCGGCGAAGGCTCCCAGCGCCTTCAGCTGCTCAATATGGGTCTTGGACAGCTTGTTGCAGCACATGGCGAACTCCTCAACGGAGACGAACTCCTTCCCATTCCGTTTCTCCACCGTGTCGATGGCCGCCGCCTCTCCCAGGCCGTGGACCGTTGTGAAGGGCGGCAGCAGACCGTTCTCCGTCACTTTGAACTTGGTGGCATCGGACTCATAAATGTTGATCGTGTCGAAGTGGAAGCCCCGCAGGTAGAACTCATAGCACACCTCCAGGGTGGTCAGCAGGTTCTGCTCCACCGCCGTGGCGTCCTTGTTGTTCTCGATCTCCCGGATCTTCCGCTTCACCGCATCCTTTCCGGCACAGCAGTACTCCGCATCAAAGGCCTTGGCCCGGACGGAGAAAAAGGTTGCATAGAATGCCAGGGGCTCATGGACCTTGAACCAGGCGATGCGGAAGGCCATCATCACGTAGGCCACCGCGTGGGCCTTGGGGAACAGGTAGCCGATCTTGGCCAGGGAGTCGATGTACCACTCCGGCACGTCGTGGTCCCGCATGGCCTCCACCCAGCCCTCGTCAAAGCCGCCCTTCTTCACCTTGCCCTTGCGGACCTTCTCCATGATCTTGAAGCTCATCTTGGGGTCCAGGCCCTTGGAGATCAGGTACAGCATGATATCGTCCCGGCAGCCCACCGTCTCCAGAACGGAGGCGGTGCCGCTGACGATCAGCTCCCGGGCGTTGCCCAGCCACACGTCTGTCCCGTGGGAGAAGCCGGAGAGCCGTACCAACGTGTTGAAGTCCTTGGGCTGGGTGTCCACCAGCATCTGCCGGGTGAATCGGGTGTTGAACTCCGGGATCGCCACGGCGCCAGTGGGGCCCAGAATCTCGTCGTTCTCGTATCCCAGCACTTTGCTGGAGGTGAAGATGGACATGGTGTCCGGGTCATCCAGGGGAATCTGGCGGGCGTTGACGCCGGTCAGATCCTCCATCATGCGGACCATGGTGGGGTCATCGTGTCCCAGCATATCCAGCTTCAGGAGGTTTGCCTCCATAGAGTGGTATTCAAAATGAGTGGTGATGGTGTCGGAGTCGTCGGCGTCCGCCGGGTGCTGGACCGGGCAGAAGTCCTCCATGTCCATATCGTCGGGGACGACCACCAGGCCGCCGGGGTGCTGACCGGTGGTCCGGCGGGTGCCCACGCAGCCCAGGGTCAGGCGATTCTCCTCTGCCCGGCCCACAGTCATGCCGTTCTCCTCCAGGTATTTTTTCACGAAGCCGTAAGCGGTCTTCTCCGCCAGTGTACCGATGGTACCGGCCCGGAACACCTGGGTCTCTCCGAACATCTCGATGGCGTGGCGGTGGGCCCTGGCCTGATACTCACCGGAGAAGTTCAGGTCGATATCCGGCACCTTGCCGCCGCCGAAGCCCAGGAAGGTTTCAAAGGGGATGTCGAAGCCGTCTTTGATGTATTCTGTGCCGCACACCGGGCAGATCTTGTCCGGCATGTCCGCGCCGCAGCCGTAGGAGCCGTCCTGAATGAACTCCGCATGCTTGCAATTCGGGCAGCGGTAGTGGGGCGGAAGGCTGTTCACCTCTGTGATCCCGGACATATAGGCCACCAGGGACGAGCCTACGGAGCCTCGGGAGCCCACCAGGTAGCCGTTTTCCAGGGACCGCTGCACCAGCTTCTGGGCGGACATGTACACCACGTCGTACTTACCCAGAATTCCGCCCAGCTCCACGTTCAGCCGGTCCACAATCAGCTTGGGCGGGTCCTCGCCGTACAGCTCATGGACCTTGTTCCACACCAGGGAATTCAGCTCCTCCTCGGAGTTCTCCAGCCGGGGCGGGAACAGCTCCTCCGGCAGCAAGGGGAAAGTCTCCACCTGGTCGGCGATGGCCTGGGTATTGGTCACCACCACCTCATAGGCCTTCTCCTTCCCCAGGTAAGCGAACTCCTCCAGCATCTCATCGGTGGTCTTGAAGTAGATGGGCAGCGGGGCGTTGGCGTCCGGGAACTTCTTGGAGGCCAGCAGGATGTGGCGGTACACCTCGTCCTCCGGCTCCCGGAAGTGGACGTCGCCGGTGGCGCAGACAGGCTTGCCCAGCTCCTCTCCCAGCCGGACGATGGTGCGGTTAAACTCCCGCAGCTCCTCCTCTGACTGGACGTCGCCGTTTCGCAGCATGAAGGCGTTGTTGCACAGGGGCTGGATCTCCAGATAGTCGTAGAAAGAGGCGATGCGTTTCAGCTCTTCCCAGTCCTTGTGGTCCGCCACGGCCCGGAACAGCTCGCCCGCCTCACAGGCGGAGCCCACAATGATGCCCTCCCGGTGCTCCAGCAGCAGACTCTTGGGGATGGTGGGCACCCGCTTGAAATACTTCAGATTGGAGGCGGAGATCATCTGGTACAGGTTTTTCAGCCCCACCTTGTTCCGGGCGATCAGAATGATGTGCTTGGGGAAGCGGTTGGTCTTGCTGCCCAGGGGCCGCAGCTTCTCCATCTCGCGGTTTACCGCCTGGAGGGTGTGGATGCCCTGCTCGTGGAGCATCTTCCAGAAGGGGATCAGCATATAGCCCACGGTGGCGGCGTCGTCGCTGGCCCGGTGGTGGTTGAAGTTGGGCAGCTCCAGCCGGTCCGCCACGATGTCCAGCTTGTACTTTCCCAGATCCGGCAGCAGGTTCTGTGCCAGGATCAGGGAGTCCACATAGGTGGGCTGGAAGTCCAGCCCCACCTTCCGGCAGCCCGCCCGGATGAAGCCGATGTCAAACTCTGCGTTGTGGGCCGCCAGGGGGCGGCCGTCCACGAACTTCAAAAATTCCGCCAGGGCCTCCTTCAGTTGAGGGGCGTCCTTCAGCATGTCGTCGGTGATGCCGGTGAGGCCGATGATCTCCGGCGTCAGCCGCCGGTTGGGGTTGACGAAGGTCTGGAACCGATCCGTAATCTCACCGTTTTTCAGCACCACGGCGCCGATCTCCGTAATGGCCTCCCGGTCCACCTTGAGGCCCGTGGTCTCGATGTCGAAGCACACGAACTCCCCGTCCAGGGAGCAGTCCTGAGGGCCGTGGACCACCACCCGGTCATCGATGTTGTTGACAAAGTAGCCCTCGACACCATAGAGGATCTTGATCTTGTCCCCAGCGGCGTGCCAAGCGTCCGGGAAGGACTGGGCCACGCCGTGGTCCGTGATGGCGATGGCGGGATGTCCCCACCGGATGGCCTGTTGGACCACCTCTTTCGTGTCCGTCAGGGCATCCATATTGCTCATCTTCGTGTGGAGGTGCAGCTCCACACGCTTTTCCGGGGCGGTATCCTGCCGCCCAGTGTGCTCCGCCAGCTGGATGTGGTAGGGGTTCAGCTGGATGTCCTTCCCGTCCCAGGTGGGCTCCATCTTGCCCTGGACGCACAGCCACATGCCGGGCTTGATGGCGCTCTCCAGTCCCTGAGCCTCCTTCTCCGTCAGGTTCTTCTGAACGGTGACGGAGTTGGTATAGTCCGTCATGTCGAAGCTCAGCCGCCACATACCGGGCCGCCGGGTCTCCCGGCACTCGAAGGCGAACACCTTCCCCGCCACGGTGGCATTCCCCATCTTCAGGTCCAGGATCTTCATGGGCACCGGCTGGATGCGAATGGGCTTGCCCATCAGGACCTTGCCTGCGGCCTGCTTCTCGCCCTTACTGCCGGAGGGGGCCGCCGGGACCGAAGCAGCCGGGCGGCTCCCTGCGGCTGCGGCCTGGGAAGAAGGAGCCTTGCAGGTGACTTCCGTCGTCACCTGTCGGAAGCCGTATACGCCCATCAGCAGATGCTTCAGCTCCTCCAGCTCCGCATCTCCCAGCTCCGCCCTGGTGGTGAGGCGCAGCGCCAGCGACATGCCGGCCTGGTCGATGCAAGCGCCGTTCACCACTGCGCCGGCCAAACGAAGCCGCAGCTCTCCGGAGAGCTGCAGCTCAGTAAACATTTCAAAAAAGGGTATATCTCTTGACATAGACGCCACCTTGTTAAACAGGAATCAAATGCTGAGAAATCAGAAATTAGGAATGAGGAATTCCGGCGTCCGGCAACGCCGGACGTATGAGCATTGTCCCACCAGAGGCGGAACACAACAATTCCGAATTTCTAACTTCTCATTCCTCATGGGAGTTTTTCAATTTCCTCCATCAGCTTGTCCACCAGCTGCTCCTGCGGTACTTTGTAAAGGATTTCTCCTTTGCGGAAAATCAGTCCCTCACCCTTGCCGCCAGCGATGCCGATATCTGCCGCCGCTGCCTCGCCGGGGCCGTTGACGGCACAGCCCATCACCGCTACGGTGATGTTCTTCGTGCAGTTCATGAGGCGCCGCTCCACCTCTTCCGCCATGGGGATCAGGTCGATGCGGGTGCGACCACAGGTGGGGCAGGCGATCAGATTCACGCCCTCCTTACGGAGTCCGGCGGCCTTCAGAATCTTCTTGGCAGCGAAAATCTCCTCGATCGGGTCGGCGGTCAGCGTCACCCGGATGGTATCTCCGATCCCCAGGCACAGCAGGCCCCCAATTCCCATGGCGGATTTCACAAGCCCCATGGAAGGGGTGCCCGCCTCTGTCACGCCCAGATGCAAAGGGTAGTCTGTCCGCTCGCTGAGCAGCCGGTAGGCCGCCATGGTCAGGGGCACATCGGAACACTTGACGGAGATGCAGATGTCATCAAAATCGAACTTGTTCAAAAGGGCCACGTGGCCCATGGCGCTCTCCACCAATGCCTCTGCCGTGACGCCGCCGTATTTGGCCCGCAGGTCCTTTTCCAGAGATCCGCCGTTGACCCCAATGCGGATGGGGATGGATTTTTGGCGGCAGATGTCCGCCACCGCCTTCACCTTCTCCTCCCCGCCAATGTTGCCGGGATTGATGCGGATGGCGTCGATGCCCCGCTCTGCGCACGCCAAGGCATACTTGTAGTTGAAGTGGATATCCGCGATCAGGGGGATAGAAATCTGTTCCTTGATCCGGTCCACCGCCTCTGCCGCGGCCTGATCCGGAATGGCAATGCGGATGATCTCGCATCCGGCGGCCTCCAGCGCGTGGATCTGCTCCACAGTGGCGCGGACATCGTCGGTCTTGGTATTGCACATGGATTGAATAGACACTGGGGCACCGCCGCCCACGGCCACATCCCCCACCATCAAACGCTTTGTCATGGCGCTTCCTCCCTCACCAGGGCGTAAATGCAGGAATCCAGCATCTCCCCGTTTTTGTACACGCTCCGCCGCAGAGTGCCCTCCAGGGCGAACCCAGCCTTCTCCAACACCCGGCGGGAGGCCGCATTCCTGGCAAATGCCTCAGCGTGGATGCGGACGATGTCCCAGGCTGCAAAGCCCTCCCGGCACATGGTTTCCACAGCGGCGGTCATGATCCCGCGGCCCCAGAAGGGCTCTCCCAGCCAGTAGCCCAGCTCTGCGCTCCTCCGGTATACATCGCTGCCCAGGAACAGGCCGATGCTGCCCGCAGCTTCGCCGTCCACCTCAATGGCCCGGCACATCTGACCCCGGCCCTCCTGCCGGATGCAGCTCTCCACAAACGTGGCCGCATCCTGTGGGGCATAGGGGCAGGGAAACACGTCCCGCAGGTTGGCGGCGCTCTTTGCATTGTCCGCGTACCGGGCGATGGAGGCAGCATCTGCCTCCCGCCAGGGCCGCAGGGTAAAGTCCGTCATGACTCGCTCCTATCCGAACAGTTTGAACACATCATTGAATGTCACCACCAGCATGAAGCCCATCAGGGCCACAAAGCCCACGGTGTTCACCGCCATCTCATACTTCTCCGGGATCTTCTTTCGGAACAGCTTCATGGCGATCTCATCAATGATGAGGAAGAAGATCTTGCCGCCGTCCAGAGCCGGGATGGGCAGCATGTTCATCACTGCCAGGTTCACCGCCAGCATGGCGCCGAAGTAGAGGATGTTCTCCACCGCGGCGGCAATGGTCTCTGACGCGGTGCCCACCTGGGTGATAGTGGAGACGATGCCCACCGGGCCGCTGAGATCGTCCATGCCCGCCTGACCGGTCACCAGCATCTGCAGGCTCAGCCGCACGATCCGCACAAAGTCGATGGTGTTCAGCCAGCTGGTCTTCAGGATCGTCCAGAGATTGGCCTCCTCAATCTGGTCTCTTGCGATATAGACGCCGTAGCCCTGATAGGTCTCCCCCTCTGTGCCGGTGTAGGTGCCCCATGTGACGTCGTTCAGCTCCACCTTCTCGCCGTCCCGCAGGACCACCAAATCCATGGGCTGGCCCTGGTGCAGGCTCATCAGCAGGGACACGTCACTGTACAGGTACACCCGCTCCCCATTGACGGAATAAAAAATATCTCCGGCCTGGATAGTCTGGCCGTTCCGCTCCTCAAACTCCGGCGCGGTCCCGGCGGCCGCCGGGATCATAAATCCCTGGGCACCGCTATACACCGCCAGAATGATGAGGAACCCCGCCAGGAAATTCATAAAGGAGCCGGCGGCAAAAATCACCACCTTTTTCCAGAAGCCCTGACGGCCCAGAGACCGCTCGTCGCCAGAGTCCTCATCCTCCCCCTCCATAGCGCAGAAGCCGCCGATGGGCAGCAACCGGAGGGAATACTGGGTCTCCTCCGTCTCCTTGTGCCAGATCAGAGGCCCCATGCCGATGGAAAACTCGTTGACCCGCACGCCGCAGAGCTTGGCGGCCAGGAAGTGGCCCAGCTCGTGGACGGCGATCAGTACGCCGAAAATCAGAATGGCCGCCAGGATATACACAATGGTCATGCAAAAACTCCCGTCAAAAAACTTGCTTCAGGCCCGGTCCAGCACCGCCTGCCGCGCCGCCTGGTCCGCCGCCAGAATGTCCTCCAGCGCCGGTTCCTGCTCCGTCGGCACAGCTGCCCGGGCCTCCGCCACCAGGCGGGGAATGTCGTGGAAGCCGATCCTGCCCGCCAGGAACAGGCCCACCGCCTCCTCATTGGCGCCGTTCAAAACAGCGCAGGCGGTGCCGCCCTGAGCCGCCGCCGCCTCTGCCAGCTGCAGACATGGAAATGCATCCCGGTCCGGCTGGGCGAAGGTCAGGGGCGGGCAGGACAGCAGGTCCAGCGGCTCCGCCGGACTTTCCACCCGTTCGGGGTATGTCATGGCATATCGAATGGGCAGGCGCATATCCGGTGTGCCCAGCTGGGCCAGGACCGCCCCGTCCCGGTACTCCACCAGGGAGTGGACGATGCTCTGCCGGTGGATCACCACCGACACCTGGTCCAGCGGCAGACGGTAGAGGCGCATGGCCTCGATGACCTCCAGCCCCTTGTTCATCAGCGTGGCGCAGTCTACGGTGATCTTGGGTCCCATGGTCCAGTTGGGGTGGCGGAGGGCATCCGCTTTGGTCATTTTGCCCACTTCTTCATAGGTCATGCCGTAAAAAGGCCCGCCGGAACAGGTCAGGATCAGCCGCCGGATCTCCCGGCGGTCGGCGCAGCCCTGAAGGCACTGGAAGATGGCCGAGTGCTCCGAGTCCACAGGCACGATCTCGGCGCCGTGCGTATCCGCCGCATCCATCACCAGCTGTCCGGCGCAGACCAACGTCTCCTTGTTGGCCAGGGCGATGCGCTTTCTCTCCCGGATGGCGGCCAGGGTGGGACGCAGTCCCACCATACCCACCACGGCGGTGACGACCGTATCCGCCTCCGGGCAGACAGCGGCCTCCAGCAGGGCCTCCGGGCCTCCCAAAACCTTGGTGTCCATGTCGGCCAGGCGTACCGCCAGGTCACGGGCCGCCGCCTCATCGGTGAGGACCGCCAGCCGGGGCCGGAATTTTCGGACCTGCGCCTCCAGCCGCTCCACATCCATGTGGGCGGTAAGGGCGGCCACACGCAGTCCCAGCTGCTCCGCCACGTCCAATGTCTGGCGGCCGATAGAGCCGGTGGCACCTAAAATTGAAATCGTCTTGCTCATAGCATTATCCTATTCTAAACAGCTGAAAACAATCCCAAATCTTCCCAAATCACCCGTTCAGAGCAGCTGTAAGGCCAGCCACACGAAGGGCGCCACGAAGGTAACAGAGTCAAACCGGTCCAGGATGCCGCCATGGCCCGGCAGCAGGTTGCCATAATCCTTGACGCCGAACTCCCGCTTGATGACGGAGAAACTCAGGTCGCCGATCTGGCTGATGGTGCTGCCGATAATACCCAGTGCAAAGACTGCCCCCCAGGAGATCTGCGGACCAGCTGCCATCTCGATTGGCGGATAAACAGTCAGGGTGTGTGCCATGCTGTCCGCGACTAGCTTAAAAACCGTCATGCCAATGACACCACCCAGCAGACCGCCTATGGCTCCTTCCACAGTCTTTTTGGGGCTGACCTTGGGGGCCAGCTTGTGCTTGCCGCACAGCATTCCGGCAAAGAGCGCGAAGGTGTCGCTGCCAAAGGAGATGGCCAAGGGCAGAAACACCTGCAGCATCCCGATGGCGGGCATCATCCGAAGCCGCAGCAGACAGGAGAACATCAAGGGGAACGCCAGCCCGGCGAAGATAGCGCAGGTGACAGCGGCAAAGGGGATGCCCTGCTCCTCGTCATACCGGTGGATAGCCAGGGCAAAGATCGCAAAGATGAACACCGCGCCCAACAGGGCGGCGAAGGGCAGCACCGGCAGGGCAGTCAGCTCCGTGTTCTCAATGGACATTTCCCCGTACACGCACACCGGCACCGCCGCCGCGGCGATCACTGTCAGGGGGGTCAGGGGCTTGCCCCTCTCTCCCGCCGCCGCGCGCATCAGCTCCCAGGCGCCGATGGCGCACATGGCCGCCAGCAATAGCATGGTGGCCCAGGACGGGGCCCAGCCCAGGATCAGTATCAGGAGCGGCAGGCCCACTACGGCCACCATCACACGCTTGAACATAGGATCAGCCCTTTTCTCAATTTCTGTAAAGGTTTATTTCTTTACGCCGCCGAACCGGCGGTCTCTCTGTTGGTAGGCTGCAATGGCCCGGTCCAGCTCCGCTTCGTCGAAGTCCGGCCACAGGGTATCCGTGTAATAGAACTCCGAATAGGCGCACTGCCACAGCAGGAAGTTGCTCAACCGCTGCTCTCCGCTGGGCCGGATGATAAGCTCCGGGTCCGGGATTCCCGCAGAGTCCAGATAGCTGGAGAACAGGGCATCATCCAACTCCTCCGGCCGCCTCTTTCCGGCGGCGCAGTCGGTGGCAAAACGCCGGGCTGCTCGCAGAATCTCGTCTCGCCCGCCGTAATTCAGGCACACATTGGCCTGGAAATCGTCCTTGGACAGGTGCTCCGTGATCTCGTCCGTCTCCCGGGCCAGGGCCCGCAGATCCGGGGCGATAGGGGTCATGTCCCCAAAGAAGTGGAGCCGGATGTGGTCCTTCTCCATGGTGTCCACTGCCTCCAGCAGATACCGCTTCAGCAGGGCCATGATGGCAGAGACCTCCACCTCTGACCGCTTCCAGTTTTCCGTGGAAAAGGCGTACACCGTCAGGTACTTTACGCCGATGTTCTTGCAGTAGGTAGCGATGCGGCGGAACGTCTCCGCTCCTGCCTTGTGGCCAGCGGTGCGGGGCAGGCCCCGCTTCGTGGCCCAGCGGCCGTTGCCGTCCATGATGATCGCAATGTGGCGGGGCGGGACCAAGGGCTGGTCCACCGCACCGTTGATACTCTCTGGCATGATAAATTCTCTCATTTCAAAATGGATTGTTGGGGGGATCTGTCCCATTGGACGGGAAATGCAGCCATGATGATGGCTGGCCCATTCTCTCCCCCATTGTCGTCATCGCAAAGTCCGCTAAACGCAGTTTCCGCCTGCGGCAAAACTGCGCCCCTCCTCTCCCCACTGTGCAAAATACGGCGGAGCCGGTGTGAGACGGTGCCTGTGTATTTACGGGAGACCGATGAAAATCGGGGGTGCAAAACCGCATTTGACCAGCTGCTCTTTCCGCCCGTTCCGCTTTACCCGCAAGCGGTACGCCGCGTCTGTAAGGCGGCAGAACCGCCAAAAACTGCGCAGCTGCTGCGCACTGGCCGAGCGTTGTGGCAAGAAACGCAGGTATTTACTGGATAGCCAGAACCGCACACCGGGATGATTAATGTCTTGGTACAGCCAAGCGGGAGAGCATCACTGCCACGCAGAGGGCGCTGACAGCCCAGCAGAGGCCGAAAAGGCCTATATTCACAGAGTTGGAAATGGAGGCAATACCCAGAGAGAGCCCCAGCCAGTTGGCAAACAGACTGCGAATCAAGAAGAAAAATCCCAGCAGCATGGCAACCACGTGCCCGGCAAACAGCCCCCGGAGATCCTTCCGATGCCGCAGACTCCGCCAGCCCAGGAAAAACTCTATCGCGCTGACCGCGATCACACCTCCGATGAACAGGGGAATCACTTCTGCTTCAAACGACATTTGTACCTCCTCCTTTTTGTATCGGGAGAAATGTGTCGGCTGCTTAGTTCCCCTTTTCCCACCAGCGGTCGAACTTCCAAGGAAAGTGGAAGCCGCAGGCGCGGCAGTATTGGGTCTCCTCCATAGAAAACCAGGGCAGGATGAAGCGCCCACAGTTGGGACAGCGGAGATGGCGCAGTTCAATCCCCCTAAAGGCGATTGCCGCAGCAACTCCCATGGCCAGGAATACCAACCCCAGTCCGCCCCGGATCCCGCCCGCCAGACACAAAAGCAAAACCGCTGCAAACAGTGTTCCCCTGGCTGCCGAATACCATTTCTGTTCCAGTTTCATAGTCCCCTCTCCTTCAGTCAATAACCCCCAGATTCCACTTCCGCAGCTGCCGGTCCAACAGCAGTGAACAGAGGAGGACGCCAATACGACGACCACCCCGATGAGATCTGCACCATCCGCCACAGGACGGCAGTCGGGGAATCGCAGAAAGCCATGGTGTGCCCAAAAGCAGCCCAAATCGGCGCTTGCACTGATACACCGGCGCCTGTCAGCGCGGAGAGCCGCTGCACCGGAACGGTTCTGAAGCGTTTTTTCTCTTTTACCGGCCCCCCGTGGAAGCGGCTCCGGCGGGAGCAGAATCCCCCCGGCCGCCGGGCGGCGGCCCCGAGTGACCGCAGGTCACCTCACAGGCCCTGAAAGGGTGACAGCACCTTACAAAATGTGCAATGCCCCCGGCGGGCAGCCGTGCTCCCGCCGGAGGCCCCGGCGGCTTTTACACCGCCATCAGTTCCTTTTCCTTTTTGGCCAGCAGCGCATCCAGCTCCTTGCAGCTGTCGTCCGTCAGCTTCTGGAGATCCTTCTCCGCCTGCTTCAGATCGTCCTCCGTGATCTCGGAGGCTTTCTCCTTCTTCTTGAACGCCTCCATGGCGTCCCGGCGGATGTTGCGGATGGCCACCTTGCCGTTCTCCGCGTACTTGTGAATCTGCTTCACCAGTTCCTTGCGGCGCTCCTCCGTCAGCTGGGGGAAGCTCAGCCGGATGCTGGCGCCGTCGTTCTGGGGGTTGATACCCAGATCGGAGTTCTGGATGGCCTTTTCAATGCTCTTCACCGCCGTCTTGTCCCAGGGGGAAATCAGCAGTGTCCGGGCGTCGGGGGAAGAGATGGCCGCAATCTGCTGGATGGGGGTGGGGCTGCCGTAGTAGTCCACCATGATCCGGTCCAGCACGGAGGCATTGGCCCGGCCCGCCCGCACGGAGGCAAAGTCCGCGGCCACGGAGTCGATGCTCTTCTTCATCTTGCCCTCATAAATCTTGTAATCTTCCTTCAGCATAAATAGGTCCTTCCTTTCACAGTTGAGTGTATGGGGAGGCGCTGTCGCGCATGCGTGCTCTCATTCCTTGACGATGGTGCCCACGTTCTCACCGCACAGGGCCCGGATGATGTTCCGCGGGTCCTTCAGGGCAAACAGCAGCACCGGAATGTGGTTGTCCATGGACAGGGACGTGGCGGTGGAGTCCATCACCGCCAGGTGCTGGGCCAGCACATCGTCATAAGTGATGACGTCGTACTTCACCGCAGTGGGGTCCTTTACCGGGTCGGCCGTGTAGACGCCGTCCACGTTCTTGGCCAGCAAAATCACGTCGGCGTCGATCTCCGCCGCCCGCAGCACCGCCGCAGTGTCCGTGGAGAAGTAGGGATTGCCGGTGCCTGCGCCGAAGATCACCACCCGGCCCTTCTCCAGGTGCCGGATGGCCCGGGAACGGATGTAGGGCTCCGCCACAGCCCGCATCTCAATGGCGGTCTGCACCCGGACGGGAATCCCCTTCTGCTCACACACGTCCGCCACAGCCAGGCAGTTCATCACCGTGGCCAGCATTCCCATGTGGTCGGCCCGGGTGCGCTCCATGGCGCCGCCGCTGTTTTTCGCACCGCGCCAGAAGTTGCCGCCGCCCACCACCAGACCTACCTGGACGCCCATGTCCAGACACTCCTTGATGACATCGCAGACCTGACCAATCACCTCAAAATCCAGGCCGGTATGCTTGTCACCGGCCAGGGCCTCGCCGCTGATCTTCAGCAGGACCCGTTTATACACAGGCTTCGCCATGATGAAAACCTCCGTCTGTTCTGCTCACAAAATATCATTGATATTTTAGCGTATTTTTCCGCTTTTGCATAGGGGGTAGACAAAGTTTTTCCAAAAAAGCAGGTCCTGCGGACAGGAAGAAGAGAGGACCGTGGTCCTCTCTTTCCGCATTATCCCCCGCAGGTCTGGACCAGCAGGCGGATCAGGTCCTCTTTCCCCATTCCCTTCTCCGCGGAAAAGGGGAACAGAATATCCGCCTCCGTCAGCTCCAGCGTCTCCCGGACCAGTTGAAGGGCCGGCTCCACCTGGCTCTTTTTCAGCTTATCCAGCTTGTTGGCCACCACGATCTCCGGACAGCCCGTCTGGCGGAACCAGTCGTGCATCACAAGATCGTTGGCCGTGGGCTTGTGGCGGATGTCCACGATCAGCACGCCGGTGGTGATCCGGTCCGCCTCCTCCTGGAAGTAGCTCTCCATCAGCTTCGCCCACCGCTCCTTCTCCGCCTGGGAGACCCTGGCATAGCCGTACCCCGGCAGATCCACCAGATAGGCCCGGCGGTCAATGAGGAAGTAGTTCACCTGAGTGGTCTTGCCGGGGGAGGCGCCCACATAGGCAAGGTTCTTCCGTCCCACCAGCCGGTTGATGACAGAACTCTTTCCCACATTGGACCGGCCTGCAAATGCGAACTGGGGCAGACCGTCCCGAATGAAATCCTCCCGCCGTCCGGCAGAGCGGACAAACTCCGCCTTGGCAAAATTCAAAGCCATACAAACACTCCTTTACTGCCGCACGGCGGCGTCACGGCCGCTCTCACGCCCCGCCGGGGCAAAGGCCGCCACATGGTCCGCCACCTCTTCCCGGATGGGATCCCGCTCTGGGCACAGAGCGGCGGCGAACACCTGGTCCACCGTTTCCACCGGCACGAACCGCAGGGCAGCCCGGACGGTCTGGTCGATCTCCTCCAGATCCCGGACGTTGTCCTTGGGAATCAGCACCGTGGTGATGCCGCTGCGGAGGGCGGCCATGGTCTTCTCCTTCAATCCGCCGATGGGCAGCACCCGGCCCCGCAGCGTGACTTCGCCGGTCATGGCAATGCCCGCCTTGATCTTCCGGTCCGTCAGGGCCGAGAGCATGGCAGTGGTGACGGCGATGCCGGCGGAGGGGCCGTCCTTGGGCACTGCGCCCTCTGGGAAGTGGACGTGGATGTCCTTCGTCTTGTAAAAGTCCGCTGGAATCCCCAGCACCGCCGCCCGGCTCCGCAGGCAGCTGAGAGCCGCTTGAGCAGACTCCTTCATCACGTCTCCCAGGTTGCCGGTGAGCTCCAGCTTGCCGGAGCCGTCCATGACGTTGACCTCCACCTCCAGGATCTCGCCGCCCGCCTCAGTCCAGGCCAGGCCGTTCACCACGCCGATCTCCTCCCGGTCCGTGTGGAGATCAGGGGGATAGGGCTGGCAGTCCAGGAACTTGGGGAGCTCCTCCTCTGTCACGGTAATCCGCTTGACAGTGCCCTCCAGCAGGCGCATATCCGCCTTCCGGCAGATGGCAGCCAGCCGCCGCTCCAGCAGGCGCACACCGGATTCCCGGGTGTAGTCCCGGATGACGGCCCGGTACACGTCGTCGCTGATGCGGACAGCGCTCTTCTTCAGTCCGTGCTCTGCCAGCTGCTTGGGGAACAAGTGGCGCTTGGCGATCTGCAGCTTCTCCTCATCCGTGTAGCTGGAGAGCTGGATCACCTCCATCCGGTCCAGCAGGGGCCGGGGAATGGTGTCTGTGGTGTTGGCGGTGGTGATGAACATGATCTTGGACAGGTCCACCGGGATCTCCAGGAAATGGTCCCGGAAGGTGCTGTTCTGCTCGCTGTCCAACACCTCCAACAGTGCGGAGGCCGGGTCGCCCCGGTAGTCGTTGCCCAACTTGTCGATCTCGTCCAGCAGCAGAAGGGGATTCATAGACCCGCTGCGGCTGATGGCCTCGATGATCCGGCCGGGCATGGAGCCTATGTAGGTCTTCCGATGTCCCCGGATGTCCGCCTCGTCCCGAACGCCGCCCAGGCTCAGGCGGGCCAGCTTCCGGTTCAGCGCCTTGGCCACGCTGATGGCAATGGAGGTCTTGCCCACGCCGGGCGGGCCCACCAGGCAGAGGATCTGCCCCTTGACGTCCGGATTCATCTGCCGGACAGCGATGGTCTCCAGAATCCGCTCCTTCACCTTTTCCAGGCCGAAGTGGTCCTTTTCCAGCACCCTGCGGGCGGCGTCCACACTGACCCGCTCCTTTGTGGTGGTGTTCCACGGCAGCTCCAGACACACGTCCAGATAGTTGCGGATCACCGCACCCTCGGCGGAGCCGAAGGGCTGCTTGGCCAGCTTGTTCACTTCCTTCAGCAGGTGCTGCTCCGTCTCCTCCGGCAGCTCCAGGGCCAGGATCTCCTGGCGGTAGGATTCAATCTCGTCCTCGTCGCCGTCATCGGTCTCCCCCAGCTCGTTCTGGAGGACCCGGATCTGGGTGCGGAGGATCTGGTCCCGCTGGGTGCGGACCAGCTGGTCCCGGACCTTGCTCTCCATTTCGTGCTCAAAGCCCAGCACGTTGTTCTCCCGCACCAGGAAACCGTTGAGCTTCCGCAGCCGGGCGAAGGGGGAGAATTCCTCCAGGATCTCCTGCTTGTCGGTGTAGCGCAGGGCGATGTTCTGGGCAATATAGTCCGCCAGGAAGCCGGGGTCCCGGCTGTCCATCACCGTGGCCACCACCTCCTCCGGCACACCGCTGGCCTGCTCGGCATACTCGCCGAACAGGGCGTAGGTCTGGCGGAGCAGGGCCTCCGTCCGGGGGCTCTTCCGCATGGCCTCAGAGGACGGCTCCTCCGGGATGGCCTCCACATTGGCCTGGAGGAAGGGCTCCGTCTGCCACAGGCGGCGCAGGTGGGCCCGCTGCCGCCCCTCCACCATCACCCGGACAGAGGACTGGCCCAGCCGCAGGATCTGCGTGATGTGGGAGACCGTGCCAATGGTGTACAGGTCCTTTTCCTCCGGCGCGTTCACCCCGATCTCCCGCTGGGTCACCAGGAAGATGTCCTGATCGGCCTCCATGGCCCGCTCCAGGGCCGCGATGGAGATCGGCCGCTCCACGTCAAAGGTCAGTGTCATGTGTGGAAACACCGTCAGGCCCCGGAGGGCCAGAACGGGCAGATTCCAAGTGGTCAGTTCCATGTGCTTGTTCCTTTCTGAGGGGATGGTAAAACAGGAGAGAGGGGCGCGGCAGCGTCCCTCCCTCTCTTCATTAAGACGCCGACGCGGGGGTCGAGGAGCCGGAAGCCGGCCTGCCCTCTCCCTTGCCGGTGTTCAATTTCACAGAATAGTTGATCTTCTTGGGGTCGTGGGTCAGCTCGGGACCGCTCCTGCCCTCCACACAGTCCTTTGTGATGACTGCTTTCACCACAGTGGGGTCGGAAGGGATGTCGTACATCATGGGAGTCAGGATACCCTCCATGACGGCCCGCAGGCCCCGGGCGCCGATGTTCCGCTCGATGGCCTTGTCGGCGATGGCCTCCAGGGCCTCCGGCTGGAACTCCAGCTCCACCTCGTCGTACTCCATCAGCTTCTTGTACTGCTTCACCAGGGCGTTCTTGGGCTCCGTCAGGATGCGGACCAGATCCTCCCGCTTCAACGCATTCAAAGACGCGATCACCGGCAGGCGGCCCACCAACTCCGGGATGATGCCGAATTTCAGCAGGTCGTGGGGCTGGACCTCGTGCAGGATCTTGCTGATGTCCTTGTCCTTCTTTCCCTGGACGTTGGCGCCGAAGCCGATGGACTTCTGGTCCAGCCGCCGCTCGATAATCTTCTCCAGCCCGTCGAAGGCACCGCCGCAGATGAAGAGAATATTCTTCGTGTTCACCTGGATGAACTCCTGGTGGGGATGCTTCCGGCCTCCCTGGGGCGGCACGTTGGCAACGGTCCCCTCCACGATCTTCAGCAGAGCCTGTTGGACACCCTCGCCGGATACGTCCCGGGTGATGGAGGTGTTCTCGCTCTTCCGGGCGATCTTGTCGATCTCATCCACATAGATGATGCCGTGCTCCGCCCGCTCCACGTCGAAGTCCGCGGCCTGGAGCAGCCGCAGCAGGATATTCTCCACATCGTCGCCCACATAGCCGGCCTCCGTCAAGGTGGTGGCGTCCGCAATGGCGAAGGGCACCTTCAGAATCCGGGCCAGCGTCTGGGCGAACAGCGTCTTGCCGGAACCGGTGGGCCCCAGCAGCAGGATGTTGCTCTTCTGCAGCTCCACATCCTCGTCCCCGCCGAAGTAGATCCGTTTGTAGTGGTTGTACACCGCCACGGACAGGGCCACCTTGGCCTCGTCCTGGCCGATGACGTACTGGTCCAGCACGTCCTTGATCTCGCGGGGCGTGGGCAGCTGATCAGGCAGGTCCTCCAGTGCGCTGGAAGAGGTGTCCTCAAACCCATCGTTCAAAATGCTCATGCACAGCTGGACGCACTCATCACAGATGCGCACACCGGGTCCCTGGATCATCCGGTGGACCTGGCTCTCATGCTTGCCGCAGAAGGAGCACCGCAGGCCCTTCTTGCTCTCGTCACTCATGGTATTACCTCAGTTTTGGAATTTGGTGCTTATTTCTTGCTGGTGATGATCTTGTCGATGAGGCCGAAGTCCAAAGCCTCCTGGGCTGTCATCCAGTGGTCCCGCTCCGAGGCCGCCTTGATCTCCTCTGCCGTCTTGCCGGTGTTGTTCGCCAGGATCTCATTCAAGTTCTTCTTGATCCGCAGGAAGTGCTCCACGTCGATCTCCATGTCTGTCACCTTGCCCTTGGTACCGGCGGAGGGCTGATGGATCATGATCTCCGCGTTGGGCAGAGCAATGCGCTTGCCCTTGGCGCCGGAGGACAGCAGAAACGCGCCCATGCTGGCGGCCATGCCGATGCAGATGGTGGATACGTCGCACTTCACGTACTGCATGGTGTCGTAGATGGCCATGCCGTCAGTGACGGAGCCGCCGGGGCTGTTGATATACAGCTGGATGTCCTTGTCGGGGTCTTGGGCCTCCAGATACAGCAGCTGGGCAACCACAAGGCTGGCGGTGGTGGCGTTGACCTCTTCCCCCAGAAAGACGATCCGGTCGTTCAGCAGACGGGAGAAGATATCATAGGACCGTTCGCCGCGATTGGTCTGCTCGACTACATAAGGGACTAAGCTCATTGGTAAAACCTCCTTGATTTCCGCACCGGGGACCGGCACAGATGACAGATCTGTTCCTCCCAAACCCGATGCGTCTTCCCCGCCCCGGTGGGGCAGGTAAGGCAAAAGCGCCCGGCCCGCCTGCGGGCCGCCGCGCCTCTGCCAACGCACACGCCTATCTTAATATAGACGCCATGCGGGAATCTGTCAAATCGATGTAGAGCGCCTTCCGCCGGCGGAAAAACACACCGCTCCGCCGGGGCCGTCAATTCCTAGTATACCCGGAATTATTTGGATTCAGCAGGCGTCTCCTCTTCTTTTTTTGCCGCAGCCTTCTTGGTGGCCTTCTTGGCAGGCTTCTTCTCTTCGCCGTCCTCGTCCGCCTTCTTGCGGGTGGTCTTCTTGGCAGGCTTTTCCTCAGCGGCCTCCTCACCCTCGGCGTCCTCTGCCCTCTTGGCAGTCTTCTTGGCGGGCTTCTTCTCCGCCTTCACGGCGGTGGCGCTGTCCACCACCACGGCGATGGCCTTCTGGCTCTTCAGCTGGTCCTTTACCTGCTCAGCCTGGAGATACTTCTTCACGGTCTCCAGATCCATGCCGTACTGGTCGGCCATCCGCTGGAACTCGGCCTCCACCTCTTCATCGGTGGCGTCGATGTTCTCCTCCTTGATGATGGCGGCCATGGCCAGATCCATGCGGACCTGCTTGAGAGCGGGCTCCTTGGCGTCGGCCAGCAGCTGGGCCTCATCCATGCCGGTGGCCTTCATGTACTGGTCGTACTGGAGACCCTGCTGGGCCAGCTGCATCTTGAAGTTGTCCAGGAACTGGCGGGACTGGGCCTCCACCATGGCGTCGGGCACATCGGCGGTGATGTTCTCAGCCACCTGCTCCATCAGGGCGTCCTCAAAGGCGCGCTTCACGGTCTCCTCCCGCTCGGCGGCGATCTTCTTCTTCAGATCAGCCTTCAGGTCCTTCAGAGTGTCGAACTCGCTGACGTCCTTGGCGAACTCATCGTCCAGGGCGGGGATCTCCTTCTCCTTCACCTCATGGACCTTCACCTTGAACACCACTGCCTTGCCGGCCAGGTCCTTGTGATAGTCCTCCGGGAAGGTGATGTCCAGGTCCTTCTCATCGCCGGCCTTCACGCCGACAAGCTGCTCCTCAAAGCCGGGCACAAAGGTGTGGGAACCCAGCTCCAGGCTGAAATTCTCGCCCTTGCCGCCCTCAAAAGGCTTGCCCTCCAGGAAGCCCTCGAAGTCGATGACGACCGTGTCGCCCTCCTTGGCCTCCCGGTCCACGCTCACCAGACGGGTGTTGCGGTCGGTCAGAGCCTTCAGGCGCTCGTCCACATCCGCAGCGGAGACCTTGACCTCCTCCTTGGGGGCGGACAGTCCCTTGTACTGACCCAGGGTCACTTCGGGATACACGGGGGCGGTGGCCTTGAAGGTGAAGCCGTCGCGGGTCACCTGGCCCTCGATCTCCACAGAGGGATAGCCCACCACCTGGAGCTCCTGCTCCTTCACGGCAGCCTCATAGGCCTCGGGGAACGCGATATTGATTGCCTCTTCGAAAAACACCTCTGCGCCGTACATCCCCTCGATGATCTTCCGGGGGGCCTTGCCAGGGCGGAAGCCCGGCACGTTGATCTTCTTGCGCATCTTCTGATATGCCTTTTCGATGGCAGCTTCAAACTCCGGTGCACCGACCTCGATGGTCAGAACGACCTGGCTCTTTTCGATCTTTTCGCAGCTTTTCACACTCATCTTGTTTATTCCTCCGTTCATCGCCGGTCATAAGCCGGTGCGAAATGGTATTTTACCATACAAAACCTGAAAATGCTATACTTTTTTCCGTTATTCACAAATTTTTTTTGGAACAAATCCCAGATAGTCGGCGGAGATCAGGGAGAAGTCCGTCCCATTCCACCCGCCCTCCAGCCGCCGTTTGATGGCGTAGCCGTGGAGGTGGCCGTAGCAGCACCGCTCCACGGGGTAGGCCGAGAGCAGCCGCAGGATCTCCGGGCACTCGTAGCCCTGATACAGCGGCGGATAGTGAAGGAAGCAGAAGATGGACCGTCCCTCCGCCGCCTTCAGGGAAGTCTCCAGTCTTCCCACCTCTCGGTTGAGGACCTTGGCGTTGTGGGGCTTCTGGTCCTCCTCAAAGAACCATCCCCGGGTCCCGCACAGGGCGTAGTCTCCATACAGGGCGCAGTTGTTATGGAGAAAGTCCAGGGTGGTAAGGCCCTTCTCCGTGAAGAAGTTCTTCATTTTGGACACCGTGGACCACCAGTAGTCGTGGTTCCCCTTCACCAGATACTTTTTGCAGGGGAACTGGTCCAGAAAGCGGAAGTCCGCCTCCGCCTCATTCAGGTCGATGCCCCAGGAGGTGTCCCCCGCCAGGACCAGCACATCGCCGGCGGTCAGCCGGCTCAAAGCATCGCCGATGCGCTCCGTGTAATTCTCCCAGGCGGGGCCGAACACCTCCATAGGCTTGTCCGCTGTCAGGGAGAGGTGCAGGTCCCCGATGGCGTAGAGGGCCATGCGGCACCCCTCCTTTCTCTGTGTCCCGTGAGGCGGAGTCAGCCGTCCTCTTCGGCGGCTCCAACTCCCCGGAACTCTGTTGATCTATCTTGATCTGTGTCCATCTCGATTTTCACGCTGCTGACCTTTCCCCAAACGCGTCCGCCCACCTTCCGGACGCCTGTCTTGGTCAGCAGAATGCCGGGCAGCTTGCTGCCCTCCGGGAGCCAGAGGGAGCCTTTGTAGCCTTCGCCCCGGATCCGCCCGGCGCCAATTCGCCGCCGCAATAGGGACAGCGCCGCTCCTGTGCTATGGTGCTCTACTCCCCTTTGCGTTTTTCGGTTGGGTCCTCCGGGTCATCAAAGACAATTTCCCTGCCGCACCTGTCACAGAAGTGCTTTTCCCCCTTCCGCCACCATGGCATGGCATACCCACGGCCGCAGTATGGGCAGCGGAGGTTTCGGACCCACTGGATGCCTCCGTTGACCAGCAGCACGATTCCTGTGATCCGCAGGGTGTTTTTGATCCAATAGGCCGTGTCCATCACCCGGTACCGGTCTCCCAGGGTCCGGTAGGGAATCAGCTCGTTGACAGCCAGGAAGAAAATTCCCAAAGCAAAGAACAGCAGCACCAATCGGGCAAATGCCCGGCTCAAAGGCTTCACGCAATAGCCTCCCTGCCCTCTTTCGGGTTTCCAAAATCCAAAGGCAACAGATTTACAGTCTGCCGCATTAAGCCGTTTCCCGCGTTGCTTTGTTGCAGCGCGATTTACTTCAAAAAGTCCAGCACCACGCTGTCCATGCCGGGCTTCTCACAGGTGAGGTCGAACCGCCGGGCCTTGCCCTTCAGGGCCGCCAGGCGCCGGGGAATCGCCGTGCCGGTGGTTTCATACAGCTGGTCCAGCAGCTCCACGCCGTCGCCCGCCGGGGTCTCCCCGATGGCCCGCAGCACGTGGTCACAGAACTTGTAGGGGGAGGCGGTGGAGACGAACACCGTCACCGTCTTGTCGCCGGTGGCCTTGCGGTACTGTTCCATGACGTTGGCGGCCACGGCGGTGTGGGTATCGATCAGATACCCGTTCTCCTTGTAATACTTGGCGATGGCAGCGGAGGTGCGCGCCTCGCCGCAGAAGCCGCCCCAGAACTGGTCCGCCAGGGCCGCCTTGATGGCGTCGGACACTTCGTACTTGCCGGTCTTGGCGAGGGCATCCATGTAGCCCTTCACCTCCGCATCGTTTTCGCCGGAGAGGTCGAACAGCAGCCGCTCCAGGTTGCTGGACACCAGAATGTCCATAGAGGGACTCATGGTGGTATGGAACGGACGGTTCTTGTCGTACACGCCGGTGCGGAGGAAGTCCGTCAGCACATCGTTGCAGTTGGAGGCGCAGATCAGCTTCCCAACCGGCAGTCCCATGCGCTTTGCGTAGTAGGCCGCCAGGATGTCGCCGAAGTTGCCGGTGGGCACACAGAAGTTCACCTTGTCGCCCATGCTGAGCTTCCCGTCCCGGACCAGGTCGCAGTAGGCGGAGATATAGTAGACCACCTGGGGCAGGATACGGCCCCAGTTGATGGAGTTGGCGGAGGACAGGAAGTAACCCCGGTCCGCCAGGGTGGCCCGGATGGCCTCATCGGAGAAAATGCGCTTTACACCGGCCTGGGCGTCGTCGAAGTTGCCCTCCACGGCGCAGACGCCCACATTGGCGCCGTCCTGAGTGACCATCTGGGTCTCCTGGACCTTGGACACGCCGTCCTTGGGGTAGAATACTAGGATCTTCGTCTGCGGCACGTCGGCAAAGCCCTCCATCGCAGCCTTGCCGGTGTCGCCGGAAGTAGCCACCAGGATGCATACCGTCTTGGACTCTCCGGTCTTGCGGAGGGCGGCGGAGAGCAGCTGGGGCAGCATCTGCAGGGCCATGTCCTTGAAGGCGCTGGTGGGGCCGTGCCACAGCTCCAGGCAGTGGGTGGTCTCGTCCACCGTGCGGACAGGGGCCACGGCGTCGCAGTCGAACTTCTCAGGGCCGTAGGCGTTCTCCGCAAATCCGGACAGCTCCTCATAGGTGTAGTCGGTCAGGTACAGGCCCATGACCTTGGCAGCCCGCTCCTGGTACCGGACATTCACCAGGCTCTCCAAAAAAGCCCGGTCGATCTGCGGGATCTCGCAGGGGGTCAGCAGGCCGCCGTCCCGGCTCAGGCCCATCTTGATGGCCTCCGCTGCGTCCATGCGGACGGCGGCGTCCCGTGTGCTGTAATACTTCATGTCGCTCTCTCCTTCTGACTGTTTTTCAAAACGCATTTTCCAAATATTCCAGCCGGAGGGGGCGGTGAACCCCATCCGTATAAACCTCCGCCACATCGAACCGGGCGGGAGCGTCCAGGTCGTGCTGACTGAGATAGCAGGCCGCTGCGGCCCGGAGCCGTTCCTGCTTCCGCCGGTCCACCGCCTCCCGCGGCAGGCCCGCGAAGCTGCCGCTGCGGAGCTTTACTTCCACAAAGCAGATGGTGCCGTCTCTGTCCCGGGCCACCAGATCCAGCTCTCCGTACCGGCAGCGCCATTGGCTTGCCAGCAACTGGCAGCCCCTCTTCCGCAGGTACTGTGCCGCTGCGGCCTCGCCCCGGTCCCCCAGGGCCTTGGTGGTATTCATGTGCGCCGGGCCTCCCACTTCTTCAGAAAAGTCCGCCGGTGGGCAGGGCAGGGACCGTACCGATCCAGCATTTCATAGTGGAGCTTCGTCCCATAGCCCTTGTGTTTGGCAAACTGGTACTGGGGATACTCCCGGTCCAGCACGCCGGTCACATACCGGTCCCGGCTGACCTTGGCCAGGATGGAGGCCGCCGCAATGGAGGCACTCTTCCCGTCCCCGCCTACCAGGCACATGTGGGGCGCCGTGATGGAGACGCTGCTGCCATGGTCCCGGTTGCCGTCAATGAGGCACAGGTCCGGCCGAATGGATAACCCCTCAATGGCCCGGTTCATAGCCAGCATCCGGGCGTTGAGGATATCCAAACTGTCGATCTCCTCCGCCGTCACAAAGGCGATGCTGTACGCCTCTGCCGTGGCGGTGATCTGGTCGAACAGGACATCCCGCTTCTTCGCCGTCAGCTTTTTGGAGTCGTTGAGGCCAGGAAAACCGATCTCCCGGGGCAGAATGACGGCAGCGGCGTACACCGGCCCCGCCAGGGGCCCGGCTCCTGCCTCGTCCACTCCGCAGAGGGCCGTGAGACCACTATTCCATTGTTCACGCTCATAGGTCCAGAGGTCCATTTCCATCCTACCAATACTCCATGACGATCTTCTTGCAGGTGCGACAGACCCAGGCGGGAAGCCATGTCCGGTTGTAGCGGAACGTCATCGGTCCGTCCAGCACAATGCCGCCATCTGCCTCGATGTTCCGCCTCGTATAAAACGTGCGGAGGTCTTTCTCTCCCGGCATGAAAAAAAGACCGATGCTGTTCTTGGTGATGACATGGCCCTTTTCCATCTCTTTTCCGCAGACAGGGCAGTTCATGGATATGCCTCCCTCCTCGCAGGGCAGGTTCCTTCGCTTTCCGCGATTCCCGCCAAGTGATGTCAATACTCCAGAAGGATCTTTTTGCAGGCGCGGCAGACATAGCCATGTACAGTTGCGCGGTCGCTCCCCCGTATATGATGCGGGCCATCCAAAACAATCCCGCCGTACTGTTCCACACTGCGCTTCGTATCCCAGAATCCCACTTTTCCGCCGGGCGGCAGGAAGAAAAGGCCCCGCCCCAGCTCCGTATAAAGGCTCCCCCGCTCCATCTCTTTTCCGCAAGACGGGCAATTCATAGGCGCGCTTCCCTCATTCTGACGCTGCAGGCTGTTCCGTCTCCTCCGGCATTTCCAGTGTGAAGCGTCCCAGCTTGCCAGCTCTATACTCGTCCAACAGAATCTTGGCCATCCGCTCCGTGTCCACCTCGCCGCCGGAGATCAGAAAGCCCCGCTTTTTCCCGGCGGCCTCCAGCAGGCGGTAGCCCCAGGCCACGTCCTCCTCGCCGTCCTGACGCTCCGGCAGGGACGGGAGCTTGTAGCCGGTCCTCAGGGCCTCCGGATAGTTGGTGCCCAGGTACGCCATCAGGTGGCAGCCCAGGGTCTCCATGTCCAGGATCTCGTCCTTCACCGCGCCGGTGTAGGCCAGGTTCAGCCCCACGCTCTGGTCCTCAAACTTGGGCCACAGAATGCCGGGGGTATCCAGCAGTTCCAGCCCGCGGTCGATGGGCACCCACTGCTTGGCCCGGGTGACACCGGGCCGGTCCTCGGTCTTGGCAGTCTTGCGGCCGGCGATCCTGTTGATAAAGGTGGACTTGCCCACGTTGGGCACGCCCAAAATCATCACCCGGACCACCCGGTTCTGCCCCTTTTCCGCATAGGCGCGCAGCTTGTCCGCAAGAAGCGTCTTGACAGCAGCGGCAAACTGCTTTGTCCCGGCGCCGCTCTTGGCGTCAGACTCCATCACCGCGTACCCCTTTGCCCGGAACCAGGCCGCCCACCGCTTCGTGGCGTCCGGGTCCGCCTGGTCCACCCGGTTCAGCACCACCAGCCGGGGCTTCCCCGCCGTCAGTTCGTCCACATCCGGGTTCCGGCTGGACACAGGAATCCGGGCGTCCACGATTTCGCACACTGCATCCACATGTTTGATCTGCTCGGCGATCATCCGCCGGGTTTTGGTCATGTGACCGGGATACCATTGAATATTCATAGTCCTACCTCACGCCGCCCCGGCGGGCGGCGCCCAATCAATTCTTCTCAGGAAGCTGTCCCCGTGGCTCAGTCGATCCCCGCAATGGGGCCGATGCGGCCGAAGTCCCGCTGCCCGGTGGCCTCGTCCGCGCCGGGAAACAGCAGGAACACCGCCTTGCCGATGACATACCGGGTGTCCACCGTGCCAAGGTCGCTGCTGCGGCTGTCGCTGGAGTGGTTTCGGTTGTCGCCCATGACGAAAATGGAGCCCTCCGGCACCGTTAGGGGAAATTCCGTCCCCTCCTCCACATAGGTGGGCTCGTTGATATAGTCCTCCTCCAGCAGCTCCCCGTCCACATAGACGGCGCCGGAGACAAAGTCGATGTCCACCGTCTGGCCCTCCGTGGCGATCACCCGCTTCACGATGGGCTCCTCCAGAAAGGTGTCCTTCCGCAGCACCACGATGTCGCCGTACTCATAGTCGTTGTCCAGCATGGCGTTCAGCACCAGCAGCCGGTCTCCGTCCTGCAGGGTGGGCACCATAGAGTGTCCATCCACGCCGATGAGCCGGATGACGAAGGTAAACAGCAGCACCACCGCCAGCACGGAGCACACCAGCGCCTGGGCCCACTCATACAGGTCCCGGCCCTCCTCCTTTTCCGGAGACACCTCCTGCGTCTCCTGCTTCTTCTCTTTCTTCCACATGTCTGCAAAACCTCCGCGGGCGCTTTCGCCCCTGTTGATGGAAAGCCCCCCGCCGGAGGTCTCCTTGCTCTTATGTCAGCGGGCCGATCCTGCCGAAGTCCCGCTTGTCGGTGTCCGCCGTCACGCCTGGGAACAACAGGAACACCGCCCGGCCCAAAATCTGCCGGGTATCCACCGGCCCCAGCTCCGGATCCCGGCTGTCATCGCTGTCGTTGCGGTTGTCGCCCATAACAAAGACGCAGCCCTCCGGCACGGTGACAGGGAACTCCAGCCCCTCCTCCAGATAGGTGGGCTGGCGGATGTAGTCCTCCTCCAGCAGTTGCCCATCCACATAGACGGCACCGGCGGTAAAGTCGATGTCCACCGTCTGGCCCTCTGTGGCGATCACCCGCTTCACGATGGGCTCCCCGTCCTTGAAGCTCTCCTTCCGGATGATGACGATGTCCCCGGCCTCAAATCCACCGCACAGGTGGGCGTTCATCACCAGCAGGCAGTCCTGATGCTGGAGCGTCTCCCGCATGGAGGGGCCGGACACCAGCACCACCCGCGCCGCAAAGGTGAACAGCAGCACCGTTGCTGTCACGGCGCACACCAGCACCTGCACCCACTCGTACAGCCCGCGGAGGGAAAGCGCGTCCCTGTTGAGCCGTTTTCCTCCCCGCACGTGACCGCCTCCTCCAGCACCGCAGTTTTTCACAATAACGTATGCTAGTATATCAAAGAACCGTCAAAATCACAAGATGCCGGGGAAATTTTGTGTGACAAGAAAAAAGAGAGGCTTTCGCCTCTCTTTCGTCTTGGATCACAGCTTTTCCTTGACCTTGGCGCCCTTGCCCACGCGGCCGCGCAGATAGTACAGCTTGGCACGCCGCACAGCACCGTTGCGGACCACCTCGATCTTGTCGATGGAGGGAGAGTGCACGGGGAAGACCTTCTCCACACCGACACCGTAGGAGATGCGGCGCACGGTGATGGTCTCGGTGATGCCGCCGTGCTTCTTGGCGATGACGGTGCCCTCGAAGACCTGGATACGCTCACGGGAGCCTTCCTTGACCTTCACGTGCACCCGGACCGTGTCGCCCACCTTGACGGGGGTCACTTCCGCTTCCAGACGCTCTTTGTTCAGTTCCTTAATCAGATCCATGGATGTTCCTCCTAAATAATAGGTGTTCATGCCGCTTCTCTCAAAGGCACATCAACGCACTCCGGCGTGTGCACGGCAGAGGACCACCCTTTGTAGCCGTAATAGGATACCACGGCCAGGAGGAAAATGCAAGTATTTTTTACAAAAAATCCGCCTTTCTGCCGTGCAGTTCCCGAAGAGCCGCCGCCAGCAGGCCGAATGCAGCCGGCAGCAGCCACAGGCTCCCGCCGGTCCGCCCGATCAGCCACAGCACCAGGCCGCCCAGAGCCAGCGCCGTCGTGCCCCCCGCCCAGCAGGCGATGCGCTCCGCGGCGGAGGGACCCGCCAGCCATGCGGCCGCGAGATACAGCGCCCGGCCGCCGTCCAGGGGCCGCACCGGCAGCAGGTTGAAGAGGCACAGTGACAGATGGGCTCCCGCCGCCACCCAGGCGTGGGCGCCCCCCAGAACCAGCGCGCACAGCAGATTCACTGCTGGCCCCGCCAGCACCGCCGCGATCTCCCCCGGATAGGACAGGCGGGCGGCGGAAGTCATCAGCTCCGCCCCAAAGACGCTGACCCGCAGCTCCCGCACCCGGGCCCCCAGCAGCCGCAGCACCAGCAGGTGTCCCAGCTCGTGGAGCGCCGCGGCGGAGAGGATCACCGCCAGCAGCTGCCAGCCGTTCACCAGTGTGAACCAGGCCGCCAGCAGCCAGAAGCCGCCGGAAATCCGAATCCGGTCACGCCAGCGAGACATAGTAGATGGGATTTAGGTACTGGCTGCCCTCGTGGAGCTCGAAGTGCAGATGAGGCCCGGTGGCCACGCCGGTCTCCCCCACCTCTGCGATCACGTCCCCCTCCTTCACAGAGGCGCCTGAGGAGGCGATAATCCGGCTGCAATGGGCATACAGGGTGGAGTAGCCCCCCTCGTGGGCAACGGTGATGTACTTGCCGTAGCTACTGCTCTCCCCCACGGCGGTGACGGTACCGTCGGCAAAGCAGCCGATCTCCGTCCCGGCGGCGGCGCCGATGTCAATACCATAGTGGAACCGCTCCTCTCCCTCCACCGGGTGCTCCCGGTAGCCGAAATCAGAGGTGAGGGTGCCCATCACCGGGGTGCAGTAATCAAAGCCCAGCAGGGCCTGTTCCAGGCACACGTTGTCCGGCAGGTTCTGGTCGGAGTAGAGGACGTAGGCCAGGGTAGACGCCTCCGCCGCGCCCTGGGATGCGGTTTCCGCAGTCTCCGCTGTCTGATCGGCCTCTGCTGTCTGCGTGGTCTCTGCCGTCTGGGATGCTGCTGCGGGCAGATCCAGCCAGCCGTCGCTGCTGCCGGTCCCGGTCCGGAAGGCCCGCAGGGGCGCGATGGCCGCAGGAAGCTGGAGAGACACCGCCTCTCCCCCTGCCGGGGCTGACACCTCCACGGCGGAATCCTCCTGAGGGTCGAACACCGCCTGATACATATCCTGAAGGGCTACGTCCACATCCGCTTCGCCGCTCACGGCCCGCCCCACAGCGGAGAACACGGCCTGCACGTCGATGTTCTGTTCCAGCATTCCGGTGAGTTTGGCATTCACCTGGGCCATGCGTCCCGGCAGCAGGAGCTTCACCGCCACCAGCAGCACAAAGATGCTGCCGCAGGCCACCAGCTGGATCAGATGCCGCCGCTCTCCCGGAGTCAGAGTTTCCCGTTTTCCCCGCTGGACCCTGTGCGGCGCAGCCGGGGTACTCCGCCGCCGCCTTTCCGCCGCCCGATGCTGGGACGAGACGGTGCCGATCCGCCGCCCAACGTGCCGTGCCGCCATGACGCTCCCTCCCCTGTCGGAATCTATTCCAAACTCTATGCGCCGACCGGGCGGGATATGCGTCTTTGGGAATCGTCTGCCCCCGCCGAAAAAGAGACCGGGAAGGGGCTCCCTTCCCAGTCTCTTGCACTTGCCCGCTTTGCGGGGCGTTATCCCAGCAGGCCCAGCATCGCCGCACACAGGGCCGTCCTGTCCCGGATGGAGGGGATGCGCACCCGCTCTTCCGTGGTGTGGATCTGTTCTGCGATGGCGGAGAGGGCGTCCACCGTGGGGACGCCGTAAGTGGAGAGATAGGCCCCGTCGGTGGCGGCGGGGTCCGCGATCTCCTCCGGCTCCCAACCCAGCAGCTCCGCCGCCTCTGCCGCCCGGAGATAGGCGCTGTGATTGGCGGCGTTCCGCTCCATGGCGGGGAACAGCGTCCGGTAGGTGACCTGCACCCGGCAGCCCTCCACCGTCACCTGGTCCGCCATGCTGTCCAGCCTGGCCTGGATCACTGGGAAGTCCGCGTTTTCCGGAATCCCGGCCACGCAGAACTCCCCCCGGGCCTCTCCGGCCACCACGCCGTTGGGCCGTCCGCCGGAGATGGGCGCCACATTGTAGTAGATGCCCTTCTCATAGTCGTTGAAGCTGTATAGCCGGATGATCTGGTGAGCCAGCTCCAGCACGGCGCTGCGGCCCTCCAGATACGCCTTACCCGCATGGGCCTCCCGCCCCGCCACGTCGACGGTTCCCAGAATCACCCCCCGGCGGGATGTGACAAACCGGGGACGTCCGTCCCGCTCCCGGCCGCCCTCGAACACCAGGGCCAGAGCCGCGTCCTGCGCCTCCCGGGCGTAGACCTTGCGGCCGGACCGGGAGCCGGTCTCCTCGTCACAGGTGAAAAGGTACGTCAGCTCCCAGGGGGGCAGCAGGCCCGCCTTTTTCAAAATCAGCGCCCCGAACAGGGAGATAAGGACGCCGCTCTTGCAGTCCCCGGCCCCCAGGCCGTGGGCCCACTCCCCTTCAATATGAAAGGGGTGCTTTTCCGCAAAGCCGGGGCCGAACACCGTGTCCAGGTGGGCGGCCAGCAGCACCTTTCCCCGGGGCTGTTCCGGCCGCACCCGGGCCACCAGATGGGTCCCCAGACCAGGCTCCCTCACCCGCTCTGTCCGGGCCCCCAGCTCGGAGAGCACCGGCTCCAGCAGCCCGGTCACGGCGGCGTTGCCCGCCTCATTGCCGGTGCCGCTGTCGATGGCGCAGATCTGTTCCAGCAGCGCCAGCTGGCGGGGCAGCATCTCCTCCGCCCCGGCCCGGACGATCCGGGCCAGTGTCTGTCTCTTGGCATCCTCCATCGGCCGTGCCTCACTCCGCCAGCAGGTCCACCATGACCTCCGCCGGATCGAAGGCGGCGTCGATCATGCCCACCTTCTGGAGCCAGTCGATGTTCTCCTCCCACACGGACACGTCCTGGGACAGGAAGGGCGCGTCGGCCGTCTCCATGATGGGCAGCAGCACATCAAAGCTTCGCCGTTCCACGGACTCCGTCAAGGGGAAGTTCTCCTCGTCCTGGTTGGCCAACAGGAGCCCCAACGCCTCCTCCGGGTCCGCCTGCATATCGGCAAAGCCCTTCTGACAGGCCCGCAGGAACCGAGTGTACTTGTCCCGGTTGGCCTCCAGCTGGTCCTCGCCGGTCACCAGCATCAGCGCGTAGTAGTTGGGTACGCCGTAGTCCATGACCTCCATGTAGTCCACGGCGAAGCCCTCCTCCTCCAGCGCAGGAACCTCGTGGTTGATGAAGCAGCCGAAGGTGGCGTCCACATTTCCGGTGGTCATGGCGCTCATCAGGTCAAAGCCCACGTCGATCAACTCCACGTCATCCAGCGTGGCGCCCACAGTCTCCAACATCTGGCCCACCGCCACCTCGCCGAAGCGGGTGCCGGAGTAGCCGATGGTCTTGCCGATCAGGTCCTCCGGGGTCTTGATGTTTTTCTCCGCCAGGGCACAGACGATGCTGATGGGCTGCTGGACCACAGCTCCCAGCACCTTCACCGGCACGTCCTCATTGGCCTTGGCGATGATGGTGTCCTCCTGATAGTAGAAGCCGATATCCGCCCGGCCCGCCGCCGTCATGGTCAGGGGATCGCTGGCGTTAGAGGGGAACAGGATATTCACCTGCAGGCCCTCCTCCGCAAAGTAGCCCTTCTCCTCCGCCTCGTAGAGGAAAGCATGGACGGCGTTGGGATACCAGTCCAGCACCACGTCGATGGTCTCCAGCTCTCCGTCGTCCTGCCCGTCCGCCGTGTCCCCGCTTCCGCCGGAGGAGCAGCCGGTGAGCAGCAGAAGCGCCGTCAGCAACAGCGCAAGTTTCTGTTTCATCATCAATCTTCCTTTCTTTATAAACTGGATCCAGGTGATTCCTGCGGGGCCCGCCCCGCAGGTTTCAGGACTCTCCCCTCCAGCGGACGAACCGCTTTTCCAGCAGGTTCACAATGGCCACCGCCAGGATGGCCGCCGCGGACAGCAGCACAATAGGGGCGAACACCCCGGCGCCGTCCAACTGGGTCATCATGCGGCGGGAGAAGTAGCCCAGGCCGCTCTTGGCCCCCAACCACTCGCCGATGGCCGCGCCGATGATGCTCATGGGCACCGCCATCTTGACGGCGGAGAAGAAGTATGGCAGGGCGCAGGGCACCTTGATCTTCAAAAAGATGTCCTTCTTCGTGGCACCGTAAGTCTCCAGCAGCTCCGCCATCTCCGTCTTGGCGGAGCGGAGCCCGTCGTACACTGTGATGGTGATGGGGAAAAAGGTGATGAGCACTGTCACCAGCACCTTGCTCCAGATGCCGTAGCCGAACCACAGCACAAAGAGCGGTGCGATGGCGGTGGTGGGAATGGTCTGGGACACCACCACGATGGGATAGATCATCTTGCGGACCAGGTCGCTCTCGTCCATCACCACCGCCAGGGCCAGGCCCAGCACCAGAGAGATCCCCAGGCCGATGGCCGTCACCAGCATGGTGGCGGGCAGATGAACGGTGAAGAGGACATCCCGCAGCTCCCACAGCTTCGCCAGGATCTGGGTGGGAGACGGCAGGATATAGGCCGCGTCTAATCCCATGGCCCCCGCCTGCCAGAGAATCAACAGGGCGAAGAGAAAAATCATGGCAGGTAGATTTGCTTTACAGGTCTTTTTCATGGGGTCACCTGCTTTCGCAGAAGGTCGATGAGATGCTCCTTCAGCTCCACCATCTCCGGCAGTTTGAGGCAGGAGCGGTCCCGCGGGAAGGACGCGGGGACCGGAATCTCCGCCAGCTCCCGGATGGGGGTGCGCTCCACCACCAGCACGCTGGAGGAGAGGAACAGCGCCTCCTCCACGTCGTGGGTGATGAAGAGGATGGTCCTCTTGTGCCGCTGCCACTGGTCCAGCAGCCACTCCTGCATGGAGATCCGGGTGAGGAAGTCCAGGGCGGAGAAGGGCTCGTCCAGCAGCAGCAGGTCGCAGCCCGTCAGCATGGTGCGGGCAAAGGCCGCCCGCTGCCGCATCCCGCCAGAGAGCTCGTCCGGCATCTTGCTGCCGCAGCCGGCAAGTCCCACGTCGGCCAGCGCCGCCTCCGCCCGGTCCCGGCGCTCCGCACGGGTCAGCTCCCCCTGGATCTCCAAGGGCAGCGCCACATTTTCTCCCACGGTTCGCCAGGGGAACAGCAGGTCCTTCTGGGGCATATAGCCGCAGTAGTGCTTGCGTCCCACAATGGACTTCCCCTCCACCAGAATGGTCCCCGCCTTGGGCTTTAGGAGTCCGTTGGTCATGCGGAAGATGGTGCTCTTTCCGCAGCCGCTGATGCCGATGATGCAGTGGAAGGAGCCGGGTTCCACGGCAAAGCTCAGGTGGTCGATGATATCGAAGTCCTCGCTGGGGTACTGATAGGAGACGTTCTGAAATTCCAGCATGGTCATCGCTCCAGCGTCCAGGCCATCTCCCAGAAGCCCAGCTCATACCGGCTGCAGTTGACGAAGATCTCCTCCAGCCGCTGGTATTCCGCCTCCGTGCAGCTCTCCGCCAGGGTGTCCATCAGCTCCACCAGCGCGTCGTTGGTTTTCTGGTAGTCCTCCCCCGCGTAGCTGCGGATCCACTCGCCGTAGAAGGGGTGGTCCGCCGCGCCGGGGATGGCCGCCAAGCGCGTGCCGATCTCCGCATAGCTCCAGGAGCAGGAGAGGATGGCGGCGATGATCTCCGCCGGCCCGCCCGCAGCGGCACAGGAGAGCATGTAGTGGGTATAGGACAAATTGGAGAGGGCCGGCTGGACAGAAAACACCTGCTCCTCCGTGATGCCCAACCGAGCCATGTAGGCCCGGTGGACCTTCATCTCCCCGCCCAGAATCGCGTCCACATTGGCGGAGAAGGTCCGCATCAGGCCGGGATCCCGGGCCTTCACCACACCGTAGGCGAACACCCGGGCGTAGTCGAACAGGTACAGATAGTCCTGCAGCAGGAACCACTGGAACTTCTCCAGGTCCAGACTGCCGTCTCCAATCCCCCGGACAAAGGGATGGTCATGGCACTGCTCCCAGATGGGATGGGCGGCCTCGTACAGCCGCTGTGTCGTTCTCATTCGTATTCCTCCTATCCAATGGCCGGTCCGCCCCCATGCAAAAAGGCGGGGTCCCCTTTGGGACACCCCGCCTTCGCTCCAATCCTATCTCTTCCGTGCGGAAGAGACTCCGCACGAATAGCTTGTGCTGCGTCCCTACGTTGGCATTACCCACATCAGGTCAGGTCGAGGGACCGGCCCCTCATCTCAGCCTCCTCGCGGAAGCTCCCTTGCACGTTTTATTATAAAAGCCCGTCTTCTTTTTGTCAATAAATTTTTCCCGGTTTTCGGTAAAAATCCCGCATTTACACCAGATGCCGCTCGATCTCCTGCCGGGTGGGCAGGGAGGGGATCGCCCCTCTGCCCTGAACACAGAGCCATCCGCTGACGTTGCCGTACTCCAGCGCCTCCTGCACCAGCGGCTCCGTCAGCTGCTCCGCCTGGGTGACACCCCGGAATCGCATCTGAGACAGCATTCCGCCCCAGAAGGCGTCTCCGGCGCCGGTTGCATCCGCGCAGTGGGCCCGCCGACCCGGGACAGCGAGGCGCCGCCCCCGGAAATATCCTCTGGCACCCTGACCGCCCAGGGTCAGCACCACCAGCGTCAATCCGTACCGCTCCATAAGGGCGGGCAGCTCCGCCTCGCCCCCCAGCATATCGGCCTCCTCCTCCGAGATCTTCAGCAGATCCACGTCCGGCAGGATCTCCCGCACCTTTGCGGCGCAGGCCTCCTGACTGCCGTTCCACATCATGTCCCGGTAATTCACATCAAAGCTCACCAGCCTGCCCATCTCCCGACCCAGGTGCAGGGCCTTGGCCGTGGCCTCTGCCGCTGGGGAGGCGGAGAGAGAACACGACCCGGCGTGGACGATCACCGTGTCCCGGATGTCCGCCTCCCGTACGTCCTCCTCCCGAAGGAACATATCCGCTCCAGGCTTGCGGACAAAGGTGAAGCTCCGCTCCCCTTCCTCCGTCAAAGAGACAAACGCCATGGTGGTGACCGCCTCCCGGCAGGGCTCCCGCCGGATACAGCGCACCCTGTTTTCCCGGAGGGTACCCAGCAGGTACCGCCCGAAGTCGTCATCCCCCACAGAGCAGCACATGGCCGCCTCCAACCCGTTCCGGGCGGCGGCGATGGCCACATTTGCAGGGGCGCCCCCGGCGTTTCGAATATAGCTTCCGGGCTCACTGCCCGGCAAAAAGTCAACTAGCATCTCGCCAACGCTGTAAAGGTCCACCAGTGGTCCTCCTTGTCTGAGGTGGTTTTGCAATCATTCGCATCGATTATTAAACCATTTCCAGCGTTCAATGTCAATCGTTTAGCTGATGTTTTTATAGGAGAAAAATGTACTTTTTGTGGGATTTCCGATATTGCGGCAAGCCGCCCCGGGAAATCACCCGTTTTGAAGAGGTAGCTCCCCCGAGAAGATCCGGGCGATCCCGCCGCAGGCCGCCCCCAGAAGCACTCCCTCCCCCAGGAAGCGCGGCTTTCTCACCAGGACTCTGCCGCCCCCATCCGCTGGGCGCAGGCGGGCGATGGCGGATTCCAGATCCGCCACGTGCCGGTCGGTCCAGCAGAGTCCGTCGCCGCCCAGCAACACCAGTTCGCTGTTCAGCAGATTCAGGGCGCTGGCGATCCCCGCAGCCAGAAAGTCCACGGTCTCCCGGAACACCCGGTCTACTTCCCCGCTGCCGGTTATCCGGCAGAAATCGGCGTAGGAAGCCTCCAGTCCCGTTCGATGATACAGTTTTTTCAGCACCTCCGGCGAACGAACGTACAGCTCCAGGCAGCCACGGCCGCCGCACCGGCAGGGACGGCCACCGGCGCAGATGGTGACATGGCCCAGCCCCAGGGGCCGTCCTCCCCGGCCCCTGCACAGTTGCCCGCCGCTGAGGACCGCGCTGCCCACCCGGTCCCCCAGGCTGACAAACAGCACGTCCCGGCAGTTCCGGGCCCTGCCGAACAGGCTCTCCACCAGCAGAGCACTCTGGCAGGTGTCCTCCAGGAATACCGGGAGGCCGTACCGCTCCCGGACTGCCGGACGCACGGATTCCGAGGGACACATCTGCTCCCCGCCGGGCCGCCAGGGCAGGTCCGCCGCCAAGCCGATGGCCCGTACACCAGCCATCCCGGACAGCATCTTGTCCAACAGCCTGAGAGCGGTCTCCCGCCGCACCGCCTCCGGAGCGTCCTTCGGCAGGTCCGTGCCAGCCCGCCGGAATACCCGGAGGTCCAGCCCGCACAGAACACTCTCACAACGGCCCGGGAGGAACGCCACGCCCGCTGCCTTCGGCGCTTCGGGTGAGAGCCGGAGGCGCACGGGGTTCCGCCCCGGCTCCTCGCTGCACACCACCTCGCTCTCTCGCAGGACATCCCCGTCGATCATCTCACCCACGATATTGGAGATGGTCATTTTGCTCAAGCCCGTTCTCACCACCAGATCCCGCCGGGTCCGGCATGCGCCGGTGGCAACCATGCGCAGGACCAATCCGCGGTTGTCCCGCCGGTTGTCTCCGCTGTTTTTTCCCGCTTTCTCCAGCATGACCTGTCCTTTCCCGCGATGCCTGTCAAACCTCCCGTGCCGGAGTTGGCCTCCGGCATTCTACATTTGTTTACTATATGACGCTCCCAGAGGCCCGTCAAGAAAAACCGCTCCCCCACCCGGAGGAGCGGTATAGGACATCATCTAAATTCTGTCCCATATCACCGTCCCAGCAGGGCAGCCCCGCCCAGCAGCACCCCATAGACTACCGGCTGGTGGAGCATATATACCGGCAGGGACTGCCTGCCCAAGGCACACAGGGGCGGACACCGGAGCGCGTCCGGATCCAGCCGCTCCATCGGCCCGGCCAGCAGGCGGCGGAGAAAATGCCCCGCCAGGAACAGGAACAGCCAGGGCAGCAGGGAGAAATAATCCGTGGAGAAAAAGTCCGGCGGCGGAAATCCTATGTACGCCGTCAGCAGATTACGGTAAAGTCCCTCCGGCACCGTTCCCAGCGTCCAGTCCTCAAATCCCAGCGTCCCCTGGTTCACGTTCCGCAGCAGGGTGAACAGGGCCGCGCTGGCGGCGAGGCCCACCCCCACAGGTACGTGCCGCAGCAGTTTTTCCAGTGGGACCATCAGCAACATGCAGGAGCCGATCAGCGTCAGCACGCCGAACCAGATCTGCTCCTCCGGCATGAAGAGCACCGTCACCAGCGTCACCACCCAGCCGCAGCCGAACACCGTCAGTCCCCTCCGGAGGGGCCGCCGCCCCAGGCTGAAGCAGAATCCGGAGAGGAGGATAAAGGTCCAGCAGATGCTCTGCTGCCAGATGTACGCGCCGGTGCCCCGGTACCAATCCCAGTCCGCGTGGAACAGATACACCAAGTCCCAGCAGGCGTGATAGGCGATCATGCTCACCAGCGTCAGGCCCCGCAGGGCATCCAGGGAGGCGATCCGCCTTCTGGGCCGGACCAGTGTCCGAGTCCCGCTGTCTGCTGCCATCTTCCGCTCCTCCTCTCCGGCGACCGGCGGAACCGGTCGTCTATCTCACTCCGGGGTCAGCCCCGGTGCTCCCGCCGGTACTCCGTGGGGAGCTGTCCCGTCACATCCTTGAATGCCCGGGTGAATTTCCCCTGGCTCTCGTAGCCCACGGCGGCCGCGATGGCGGCGATGCTCCCGCCGCTCTCCCGCAGCAGCTCCATGGCCCTGCGCACCCGGTACTCCTTCATATAGGTGGCGATGGGCAGGCCGTACACCGCCTTGAACACCTCCTTCAAGGTGGAGGTGTTCAGCAGATACCTGTGGGAGAGCTCCTCAATGGTGTACCGCCGGTCCAGGTGCTCGGTCAGCAATGCGTGGATCTCCTGGATACGCGCCGTCTGCTGGGAGCCGTACCGGGTCAGCTCCCGCCCGCCGGACTCCAGCCCCTCCAAATACAGCAGTAGCTCCTGGAGCTTCAGCCGGAGATAGGGCAGCCGCCGCATCTCCGGCTGCCGGTACAGGGGCCGGAAGATCTCCTCCAGCTCCGGTCCCGCCGGAAGGGCGAAGGTCCCGCCTCCGCAGAATTTTTCCGCCAGCCTCTCGGCCTGGAAGTCCGCCTCCGCCAAGATGGGGGGCGGCGACTCCGCCAGATGGGTCAAATCCACGCAGATCATCAGCCCCGCGTACATCTCCGCCGGGAAGTGCATCACAGAATCCGCGCAGCAGTCCGCACTGTGGAGGGACAGATCGCCCTCCCCCAGATAGACCGACATGCCGTCCCGCAGGTCCCAGCCCACCCGGCCCAGGCGGCAGTGGTTGATCTCCAGCGTGGACCGGGCCGCCTCGTGCCGGAAGGCGGCATAGGTGCCCAGGACCGTGTTGAAGGACGCCTCCACCCCCGGAAAGACCGGGTAGACCTCCATCCGTCCCCGTCCATCCGTCTCTCCCTGAAATGTCCCGGTGAACAAAACCCCAGGTTCGGCCGCAGGGCGCCCCACGATCTCCATAGTCCCCTGCGGCAGCTCCGCCAGAGCCATCCGCAGGCAATCCGCTTGCTTCATTCCGCCGCTCCTTCCCACCTCACGCCGAGGGGCAGGCAATCTCCACCATCGCCTCAATCATGTGGTGCAGCAGCTGGGCCCGCTCCGTCTCGGCAGCCTTATAGTAGACCTCTTTCCCGTCCCGCCGGCTGACGATCAGGCCGCCGGCCTTCAGCTGCTTCAGGTGGTGGGACACCGCCGGGGAGCTCATCTCCACCATGGAGGAGAGGTTGATGACGCACTCTTCACAGTGGCACAGCAGCCAAAAAATCCGGATGCGGCTGCCGTCCCCCAGCTGTTTGAAGATGTCAGCCACTGTCTGGAAATCGTCCACGCTGGGCATCTGTTCCAGCTCCCGCTCCATGGACTGTCCATGGTCGTGGGGCAGCTTCTTTTCTTCCATCGGTCGTCCCTCCTTCTGGTTTTGTATTCTACCACACCCCGCGCCATTCTGGAAGAGCGAAAATATGCCGCCCCGCATTGGCCCAATCGGAAGGAGTTTTTGCCCAATCGGAAGATTCTCTCCCTCCCCCGTTGACTTGGGGGGCCGCCCCGTGTATGATAAGACCATAGATTAAATAATTGCTTAATCGTTTTGCTCAATTTCTGAAGGGAGACGTTCATATGAAAAAAACCTATAAGATCGATGTGGACTGCGCCAATTGCGCCAACAAGATGGAGGAGGCCGCCCAGAAGACCGAAGGCGTCCAGAGCGCTACCGTGAACTTCATGGCGCTGAAGATGATCGTGGAATTCGCGGAGGGGCAGGACCCCAAGGCCGTGATGGAGCAGGTCCGCAGAAACTGCAAAAAGGTGGAGGACGACTGCGAAATCTACCTGTAAGCGCGTTTTTCAGGAAAGCACCCCCTCCGGAGGCGGGGTGTTTTCTTTCCCAAAACAATTAAACGTTTATTGAATTATCAGCCGCACGGAGCGGCTCAGATCGGAAGTGAACCTCATGAATAAAAAGCAGAAAATCATGCTGATCCGCATTCTGACAGCGGCGGCCCTGCTGGCTGTCCTGCATGTTCTCCCCGTCACAGGCTGGATGCGATTTGGGCTGTACCTGATCCCCTATCTGATCGCAGGTTACGACATCCTGCGAAAGGCCCTGAAGGGCATCCAAAACCGCCAGGTGTTCGACGAGAACTTCCTGATGGCCGTGGCCACTGTGGGCGCCATTGCCCTGGCCCTGTACGAGCGGAGCGGGGATTACACCGAGGCCATCGCCGTCATGCTGTTCTATCAGATCGGCGAGTGGTTCCAGAGCTATGCAGTAGGCCGGAGCCGCCGGAACATCAGTGAGCTGATGGACATCCGCCCGGACTACGCCAACGTGGAACAGGACGGGAAGCTGGAGCAGGTAGACCCGGACGAGGTGTCCATCGGCACCGTTATTGTGGTCCAGCCCGGCGAGAAGGTTCCTATCGACGGCACTGTGGTGGAGGGCGCCTCCACCCTGAATACCGCCGCCCTCACCGGCGAGTCCCTGCCCCGGGAGGTCCGGGAGGGGGACGAGATCATCAGCGGCTGCGTCAACATGACCGGGCTGCTGAAAATCCGTACCACCCGGGAATTCGGCGAGTCCACGGTGTCCAAGATCCTGGACCTGGTGGAGAACGCCTCCTCCCGCAAGTCTCGGTCGGAGGACTTCATCTCCCGGTTCGCCCGGGTGTATACCCCCGCCGTGTGTTTCGCCGCCCTGGCCCTGGCCATCCTGGTCCCTCTGGCCCGGACGCTCCTTCTGGGCCTGCCCGCCGGCTGGAGCGTCTGGGTCTACCGGGCCCTCACCTTCCTGGTGGCCAGCTGTCCCTGCGCTCTGGTCATCAGCATCCCTCTCAGCTTCTTTGCCGGCATCGGCGGGGCCAGCAACGCCGGCGTGCTGGTGAAGGGCTCTAACTATCTGGAGACTCTGTCCCAAACCAAAACGGTGGTCTTTGACAAGACCGGCACTCTGACCCAGGGCGTGTTTGAGGTCAACGGCATCCACCATCATGAGATGGAGAACGAGAAGCTGGTGGAGTACGCCGCTCTGGCGGAGAGCGCTTCCAGCCACCCCATCAGCAAAAGCCTGCAGCGGGCCTATGGCCGGGAGATCGACCGCAGCCGGGTGACGGATGTTCAGGAGATCAGCGGCAGCGGCGTCATCGCCAAAGTGGACGGCGTGGAGGTAGCCGCCGGCAACGACAAGCTGATGGACCGGCTGGGCGTGCCGTACATCCCCTGTCACAGCGTAGGCACCATCATCCACATGGCCGTCGGCGGGAAGTATGCCGGACATATCGTCATCTCCGACGTGGTGAAGCCCCACGCCCGGGAGGCTGTCCAGGCGCTGCGGTCCGCCGGTGTTCATAGGACCGTCATGCTCACCGGCGACGCCAAGCCGGTGGCAGACCAGGTGGCCCAGTCCCTGGGCATCGATCAGGTTTGCGCCGAGTTGCTCCCCGCCGGAAAGGTGGAAAAGGTGGAAGAACTGCTGCTGGACAACTCTGAGCGGGGAAAGCTGGCCTTCGTGGGGGACGGCATCAACGACGCCCCGGTCCTCAGCCGGGCGGATATCGGTATTGCCATGGGCGCCATGGGCTCCGATGCCGCCATCGAGGCCGCCGACGTGGTCCTGATGGATGACGATCCCGCCAAAATCGCAAAGGCCATTCGGATCTCCCGCAAGTGCCTGCGGATCGTCTATGAAAACATCGTCTTTGCCATCGGCATCAAGCTGGCGTGTCTGGTGCTTGTGGCCCTGGGGTTCGCCAATATGTGGCTGGCCATCTTCGCCGATGTGGGTGTGATGATCCTGGCAGTGCTCAACGCCATCCGTGCGCTGTTCGTCAAAAAGCTGTGAACGCGGAAAGCGCCCCGTCCAAGGCTGCACGGGCATGTCCCGGAGTCCGGCGGCAGAGCCCCAGGCAAAGGCAGCCCTCCGGTCAAGCGTGAAGGGACCAAATCCGCACAAAAACCCGGCGCCGGGAATTCCCGGCGCCGGGTTCTGTATGTACAGACCAGGTCAAAATGCAAAGAGTAAATGTCATTTCAGTAAAATTGAACACGGCCATGACGTTCCCTGCTTATTGGTGAATAGCCTGGAATTCCGTAGGGAACTGCAGCTTATGTGATCACAAGATTTTCAAATCATGTGTTCTTTTCTTTCCTGGTGTTTTCAAACACCCAGAATATAGCGCCCAGAATCACAATCCCGCCAATTATGGAGCTTTTGCCCAGGGTCTCTCCCAAAAAGGCATAGCTGAACACGGCAGTGAACACAACACCGGAATACTGATAGATGCTGACCTCAGAGGCCGGGGCCTGCTGATAAGCGTATGTCAGGAAGAACTGTCCCCCTGCCGCAAAGACGCCGATCAGCAAAAGCATCACGAATACCTTTGGAGACGGAATCACCAGATTCGGCAGCATCATCAGTCCTGCGCAGACCGTACTCAGTGCGGAAAAGTGGAAGATAATCGCAGATGGGTGCGTGAAATTTTTACAGTAGGACAACATGGTGTAAGCCATGCCGGATACCACCGCTGCCAGCAAAGCCGCCAGAAGCGGGAACGGGTTGGAGTCGAAGGACGGCTGCATGGCGATATATGCGCCCACAAGACACAGGATCGTTGAGGCGATCTTGACGGGAGTGATCTTCTCCTTCAGGAAAATACCGGCGAGCAGTGTGACAAATACCGGAGATGCCCGGTTCAGCATAGCTACATCCGCTTGGCGGGCGTGACCGGCCGCATAGAAGAAGAGCACGATCCCCAGAAAGCCGAAGAACGACCTTCCCCAAAGCGCCCAGCCCCCTCGTTTGATCTCCTGAAAAACCTGCAGGTTTTCCCGTCGGACCATAACAGCTGCAATAATCAGGCTGACAAGATTGCGGAAGAAGGTCTGCTCAAATGTCCCCACCTCTTCAGAGCTCAATTTGACAAATACCTGCATGATGGAAAAGGACAGCGATGAGACCAGCATCAAATATATAGCTTTGGTTTTTTTGTTTTTCGTAATCAGTCTCTCCTTTTATATGGCAACATACAGCGTGGCCGTCTGCACGGGAAATCAGCGCAGACGACCGGAATACACTTCCGGTCGTCTGTTCCGATCCCACCCGGGGCCTGCGCAGCAGAAATCAATAGTCGCCGTTGTAACTGGTTCCGTGGGGCGTTGTCCAGCTATAATCTCCCAGCTTTTCCGCCTTTGTCTCCTCGCCGTTGGCCACACGCAGAAGCAGCTCGTAAAGCTCGCGGCCGCTTTCTTGCAGGCTCAGTTCCCCATACAGCATGGGAGCTGCGGAGTAGTCGATCATGTCCTCCAGCGCCGTCGCAGTCTGGGGGTTGCCTGTGATCTTGATGGTCGTCATACATGCGTTGCCGATGGGGTTGCCCCGCCCAGTGGTGAAGAGGCAGATATGGCATCCGCTCATGGCCAGCGTGGTGGACGCATAGGCATCATTGGCGCCCTGTGCCTGGTTGATGCCCCAGGCTCCCGCGCCGGGGACCGGATCACCGCAGTCCAGGATCCCCAGGATCCGGCGATGTCCCTGGGTTTTGAAGCTGCCCAGGTTCTTCTCGGTCATAGTGGTCAGTCCGCCCGCCTTATTGCCGGGAGTGGGATTGACCTGGGAGAGGCCCTTACCGCCTCTGCGGGTGCAGTCCTCATTGAAGAAATCTCCGATATCCATCAGGCGCATGCCGATCTCATAAGAAGCCGCTGTGGTGGGATAGCCGCCGCGGCCACAAACCTCCACCGCTCTTCCGCCGGCGGACAGGTGCATATCGATTGCCTCACCCACCACCGGATTGGCGGACAGGCCGCTGGTCCAGTCAGATCCGCCGTTATAGCCGCCGATAATCAGTCCGCTGAGGGGGCAGGGTTCGCGCTTCTGGGCCTCTGCCTGCCGCTTCAGATCCTCCACAGCTGCAATCCCGTCCTGGATGGCCTTGGTGACACCGCCGTCCGCCTGGATGCTGATATTCACCACCGGCCGGCCAGTCTTACGGATCTCCTCCGCCACATCTTCAGGATCTGTCTGCTGGCACCCCAGGGACAGCAGTACCACGCCAAAAGTGTTCGGATGCGTGCCGGTTGTGATGAATCCTCTGCGGGTCCGCTCAAAGCGATCCGGAAACTCACCGCAAGCCGCATCGACAAACGTGGCAGGGACATTACAGGCAGCAGAGATCCGCTGCGCCGCATTGTTGGAGCACTGAACCAGAGAGATCACCACCACCTGGTTCCGGATCCCAAAGGAACCGTCTGCCCGCTTATAGCCCATGATCGTCTCCGGCAGGCCCAACTCTTCCTTTTTGTATTTATGGTGGATCGTGTAATCCATGGCATCCGGTGCCATGGAGCGATAGTAAGCACGCTGTTCCCGGTTGATTTCCTCAAAGTCATCGTAAACATTGTGCTCATGTACCCAGTCTCCCTTTTTGATGAACTGGGTGGCCACGCCGATATGTACACCATACTTGATGATCTCGGCTCCTTTTTCGATATCAGTGCGGGCGATTTTGTGCCCCTCTTTGATATATTCGTTGGCCGTGATCTCCTCACCAGCCACTAGTGTGCACTCACCCGCCTGGATAGGCTCTACGGCAACTGCGACGTTGTCGCTCTCCTCAATCAGCATGCTTTTTTTGTACATTCCCATTCTTCCACTCCTGAGAATTCTTTTTGCATTACCATCGGATTCATCCGGCTGTAAACATTATTGACTGCAAGCTCTACTGAACGCCTCTGAAAAAACTTTTCAGCAAAGCTTTACCTGAATGTCCGCAAAGCCGTAGCTGTCCAGATGCTTCCGGATCTTCTCAACAGCTTCCTGTGCACTGAGGTTGTCCATAGGCACTACCTCTATACGGCATTTACCGGACGCCGGGACAATCGTTTTACTTCCCTCTCCGCTATATCCAATATCTAGGTCCACCACGTTCAGAGCTTTGGCTCCATTTTGGCACAGCCCATCCACAAGAACCGTCTCATTCTCGTTTTTCATGGTTCCAAGCGCCCAAACCAGGCGCCATGCGGCACTGGGAACGATTGCTGCGCTCATAGAGTGCACATCGCTGCTTAAAATTTGAAGGCTCAGCTCCACCTGGATGGCATTTTGAGTGTTTTCCATGTCTGTTTCCTCCTCTTCTCTCAATCAATCCATCGTTGCAAAGTTTTGGAACACCAGCACACTGAGTTTGGCACCCTTGATATAGTGGTCGAGATCCACAGACTCATTCGGAGCATGAGCGCGGCTGGCATCATCCATACAGCCGTAATGTACAATGGGGATTCCTGTGGCTTTGACGACCCGCGCCATCCCACAGGAGCCTGGAATCATGAGATGCACATCTGCAGGCATTCCATAGACCTCAGCCACATCCTTAATAACTGCCTTGGCCAACAGAGAGTCGGGTTTGCCTCGATAAGGCAACGTAGAATGGCCTTCGATGATCTCCAAATCTTCAAAGCCATGGGCATCCAGGTGATTTCGCAGTTGCCGCATCAGTTCTTCCGGTTCCTGATTGGGAACTGTGCGAATATCCATTTTCACCGCAGCACTCTTGGGCATGCCAGTAACCGGATCGATTTCCCGGAAGTACAATCCCTGAATATTCATAGACGGCTCTGTGTACAGCTTTTCTTTCAGAGCATTACCGGTAAGATCACGGACAAAATGATCGATGCCATTCATCTTCTTCATGGCCTCTTCATCATAGTCATTATTCAGGACAAAATTGCGCTCATACTCAGTCAAGGGAGCAATGCTGTCATCAAAATGGTCTACGGTAATATAGTCATCTGCATTCTTCATGGAATTCAGCGCCCAAATAAGTCTCCATACAGGATTGCTGTGATTCTTGGGTTCCTTACAGACAATCTCAAACGTGGTAACGCCCTTAACGCCCATGTGCACTACAAGAGGGCCATTGACCACCTTGCTTCCACCTTCCCAGATGATACCATCAGATTGGATCTTTTCCGGATTATCCCGAATGAAGTCCATCAAATGAGGCGATCCAATCTCCTCTTCGCCTTCCGCCACAAATTTAATGTTGATCGGGAGCTTTCCTAGCACCTTCTGATAAGCATCCACAGCAATATAGCGTGAAAGCAGGCTTCCCTTGTTGTCACTGGAACCACGTGCATACAGCCGTCCGTCAATAATGGTAGGCTCAAAAGGCGGTGTATTCCACTGTTCATAAGGTTCAGGAGGAACCACATCGTAGTGGTTGTACAGTGTCAAGGTACGCTCGGCGCCATTGTCAATCATACCATAGACAAAAGGGTTCCCTCCTGTTTCAATCAGTGTGCCATTGCCACCCAATTCAGTGATGGTTTGGCGAATCATCTCCGCCATTTCACGCATTCCCCAATTCTGTGCCGAGACACTGGGCTGTGCGCAATATTTCTTCAGCAGATCGATGTATTCCTGCTCATGTTCGTCAATATACGCCCATACTTTCTTTGCATCTTCGTTTACCATATAAATTCCTCCTTAAATATTATTAAAGCTAGTGGACAATTGCTATTTGGATCCATTCCGCTTTCAACTTTTAGATACCGCTTTGCTGGGGTCTTCTCCCCTCAGAAATGTGCGAATATCATCATTGAGCGCCTTGATGTTTTCTTCGCCGATGTAGAGCATATGGCCGGAGGGATATCCCTTGATAAAAGTTCGGTCTTTAGGAAGGTAGGCATGATTTATCAGATAATATGCCATGCCGATCTGCGTACAGACATCATACCATCCGCTGGCAAAAAAGACTCGCATACCAGGGCATCGCCGCATGGCGGAAGAGAGCTGCTGACCAGATAGGCGATCATATGTCTCCCGGACAAAACGGTCGCCATGTAGGGCCGCACTTGGAACAAAATCCCTCTCAAGATGGATATTGAGTGCAGGGAATAGCTCTCCACAAAGGGCCGCGTGGAAATATGGACCATATTTGGCAGTAGCAGGATCATCTTTTACTGTGGAGAAATTGGTTCCCATTTGGCTAGTAAACCGTGGAAGTGTTATTCGACCATCATATCTTGAGAGATGTTCTCCTTTTTCCCTCAAGATCTGCGTTACCATATCTTCTTCCCGGAAACGCAGCAGATGCTCGTCCAAATATGCTTCAGAAATGCCGGTATAAAATGCTGTCCTGCGGAGAATATCTGCATACTCTTCCGGAGAAAGATCATTTCCCCTGAAGAGGGCAAGCAGATAATCCCTCTCAGCGAACGCACGGGCCTCCCCCACAAAAGTTTCTAGCGATTGCTGCGTAGGATGGCGGTGATACCAGTTGAGAGCTGCCGCCGTAGGAAACGCCAAGACGGAAAGTTCGGTGGGAATATCCTGATTGAAATATCTTCCCGTAGTTATGGAGTTTCCAATCAAGATCAGCCCATCAAATGCCATGGAATAAGATCTCTTTTTCCCGCCGCCTGACGCAATTCCCGCAGCTACCGCCGAACGGATGCAGCCATAGCTTTCTCCCAGTAAATATTTAGGGCTCATCCATCGGCTGTATTTTGTCAGCCAGCAGGAAATAAAGGTGAGCAAAGCTTCAGCGTCCGGCTCAATAGCTAAGAACTGATCCGCGCTCTCGGCATCCAGCAACAGTCCATACCCAGTGGCTACCGGGTCCACCACTACAATGTCCGCCACATCCAGTAAGCAGTTAAAGTTATCTATGACTTCATATGGCGGCAGTGTAGAGGGCTGGTTGCAATCATCCATATATTTCAGCCGCTTTGTTCCAAGAAACCCTACATGGACCATCATAGAAGAAGCGCCAGGACCGCCATTAAATCCAAAAATAACAGGTCGATTCTTTCGATCTTTGACATCAGTCCTAATATAGGAATAGGAAAAAATGCTTGCAATAGGTTTTCCCGCGTTGTTGTAGAAGACATTGTCTTCACAAACGGTTTGGTAAGGGACTTCTTTACCGTTTATTTCAATACTTCCCTGAGACAGAAAGCGTTCTGGCTTGAAATTCTCAAATGACGCGGTTTTATACATGGCATCGAACATTGCATTTCCCCGCCTTTCTGAAGTTTCTTCGTGCTATAAAATGTTTATCTATACGCCTTCTGCCACTCTGCTACACGCCACAAAATGTTTCTCTCCAACTGGTACAAGGGGCTGCTCCTGTTCGAAGCACTGCGGTGCTGCGTGGGGACAACGATGAGCAAAACGGCAGCCCGGCTTTGGATCAACGGGACTCGTCACTTCACCTTTGAGTACCTGAATCTCCGATTTCTTTTTCAAATTCGGCTCCGGAATCGCAGAGAGCAATGCTTTGGTATAAGGATGTTTTGGATGTTCAAAAAGTTCAGCTTTTGGCGCTCGTTCAACGCATTTCCCCATGTACATCACCATGATTTCATTGGAGATATGTTTGACCACGCTTAAATCATGAGTAATGAACATATACGTCAAGCCGAAATTATCCTGAAGGTCCATCAAAAGATTCAAAATCTGAGCTTGAATGGAGACGTCTAGCGCGGATACCGGCTCATCACATACAATAAACTTCGGATTTACTGAAAGTGCTCGGGCAACGCCAATTCGCTGTCTGCGTCCGCCATCCAGTTCGTGGGGATAGGAGTGGGATAACCGCTTAGCAAGCCCTACAATGTCCATCAGTTCTTCTACCCTCTGGTATAGCCCCTGTTTATCATGAGCATACATTTCATTGATAAGCATAGGTTCAGCAATCAGTTCCTGAACAGACATTCGTGGATTCAGGCTGGAATAGGGGTCCTGGAAAATCATCTGCATCTGTGTGTACAGTTGACGTTTTTCTCCTTTTTTTAACCTCAAAATATCCTCGCCCTTATAGAGCACTTCGCCGGAGGTCGGTTCATGAAGACGCAGGATAGCCCGCCCCAGTGTTGACTTTCCACAGCCGGATTCTCCTACAACTCCAAGGGTTTCTCCTTCTTCTATCGTCAGGTCTACATCATCTACCGCATGAAGCATCCCTTTGGAGACCTTAAAGTACTTTTTCAAATGCCTTGTCTCAACTAATGTGCTCACCGCATTGCGCCCCCCTTCCCGGTTTCATCTTTCTCTCCTGAAAATAGAATGCATTTGATGCGATGCGTCCCCTCTTCATATACACCGGGCTTTTCTTGCTGGCAGGCCTCACAGGCATGCGGGCAACGCGGGGCAAAGCTGCACCCCTTTGGCAAGGCTGTGGGGTCTGGCATAAGGCCTTCAATAGGAGAGAGCCGGTCGGTTTCAGAGTCCAGTTGTGGAATAGAACCAAAAAGGCCTACGGTATACGGATGGTGTTTTTCTCCTTCATAGATGTCCTGCAACGTTCCAGACTCTATAATCTCTCCTGCATACATTACCGCCACTTTATCGCATACCTGCGCGACCACCCCCAAGTCATGCGTAATGAGGATCATAGAGGTTTTCAACCGATCTCTCAGGTTTTTCATCATAACAAGCACTTGGGCCTGAATCGTTACATCCAGAGCAGTAGTGGGTTCATCAGCAATCAGAAGTTCCGGTTCACAGCAAAGCGCAATGGCAATTACCACTCTCTGTTTCATGCCACCTGAAAACTGGTGGGGATAGTCCTTTTTCCGGGCAGCAGGAATGCCCACCATTTCCAGGCACTCATCTACCCGCTTATGCAAATCTGCAGAGGACATTTCTTGATGGTTATGGAGCATCAAAGCCTCATAAATCTGATCCCCCACTGTCTGCGTGGGGTTTAAGGCCGTCATCGGGTCCTGGAAGATCATAGAAATTTTTTCACCGCGAATATCGCACATTTCATTGTGGCTCAAGGCCAGAAGATTTCTCCCTTTAAAAAGGATATCCCCATTGGTGATATGTCCCGTGCGATCAGGCAAAAGCTGTAGAATCGACAGTGCCAATGTGGTCTTTCCGGCGCCAGTCTCTCCTACCAAGCCCAGCGTCTCTCCTTCTGCAAGGTCTAAACTTACTCCGTTTACCGCTCTCACTGTCTCCAGATCCGTCTTGTATATGACTTCCAGATCGTTGATTTTCAATAAATAATTTTGATTATCCATCTCTTTGCCTCCCGTCAATCCCTGATCTTCGGGTCCAATGCATCCCGGAGGCCATCACCTATCAGATTGATAGACAGCGCAGTAATCACCAAAGCAATGCCGGGGATATACAACAGCCACGGAGCAATCCGCATATACTCGCGGGCACCCGCCAAAAGATTGCCCCACTCTGGTGCCGGGGGCTGAATACCCAATCCTAAGAAGCTCATGGATGCACATGTAATGATCAAACGGGATGCATTCACTGTGGTATCCACGATAATGGGGCCCAATGCATTTGGAATGATATACTTCACAATAATCCGCAGGTCACTGGCGCCATGGCATCTGGCAGCCTCAATATAATCCGCTCCAGATACACTCATTATTGCCGAACGCACCAGCCGAACTGTTCCCGGGATCTGTCCGATGGTCATTGCAATCAAAAGGTTTACAAGATTTGCACCCAATGCGGCGACAATACATAGCGCCAGCATCAGTGATGGGATACACATGAGGACATCCAGCAAACGCATAATGATATTGTCCAATGTCCCTCCGTAATATCCAGAAATACCCCCCAGAATACTGCTGATAAGCAGGGATACTAAACTGATGATAATTGCCAGCGAGATTGAATACCGCGAACCATGTATCACACGGGCAAACATATCTCTTCCCAGGTTGTCCGTACCAAAAAGGTGTTCCATACTGGGTTTTTGCAGCGATGCACCCTTTATCTGCGTAATCGCTGCAGAATATGGTGTAATAGCATCTGCAAAGATGGCGACCATACATAAAATCAAAAATATGATAAGGCCTGCCATAGCGATCTTGTTTTTCTTGAAGCGTCGCCAAACCTCCCAGATCTGGCTGTTGCCTCTCCGTTTTTTTGTCTGTTCAGAACATATAAGCTTTTTCACGGTCATCCCACCTTATTTGGTATACTTTGCTTTCACCCGAGGATCAATGTAAGCATAGAGGATATCAATCGCCAAGATTACAATGCAGAACATAGTTGCCATGAAAAGCGTAGAGCCCATCACCACCGGCACATCTTTATTGCGAATTGCAGATACCAGATACGCACCTAAGCCAGGGATCACGAAAACGCTCTCTGTGACCACAGAGCCTCCCAGCAAAGATTTAAAATTGTTTCCGATAACAGTGATGACTGGTAACAGTGCATTTTTTAGCGCATGGCACCAAATAACACGCCGCTCCTTCGCGCCTTTGGCTCGTGCAGTCCGGATATAATCTGATCGGATCGTTTCCAACATAGTAGATCTCGTTAAGCGCATCAATGGCGCAGAGTTGCACAAAGTCAATGCCAGACAAGGTAAAATATAACCTCTCCAAGTTTCAACTCCATTGATTGGGAACCATGTGTTCTGCATGGCAATCCAGACCAGAAGAGACATTCCAATCCAGAAACTCGGGACTGCAGAAAACAACATGGAGAGTACAGAGCAAATATAATCAACAATGGAATACTGTTTAACAGCTGACAAAATACCTACGGAAATACCAACCAATGCTGTAAATATCATAGATACCGCTGCCAGTGTTATAGTCCGAGGAAGCCGAGACATAATTTCACTGGTAACAGATAACTTCGTAGTCCAGGAAGTTCCGAAATCAAAATGGAACACCACATCTTTAATATAATTGAGGTACTGCGTTAAAAAAGGCTGATCATATCCAAGTTCGTGGTTAATCTCATCCACAACTTCTTGTGTGGCTGTTCCACCGGTCATAATCTCTCCAGGGTTTCCTGGGGTAAAATACATAATTGTGAAAATTAGCAAAGAAACGCCAAATAGAATTGGAATGATGAGGAGTAATCGCTTAATAATATATTTCCACATGCCGTTTTCCTTTCTTTGGCCCCATGAATCTAGAGCTTGGAGGGCAGGCAGGATGCCCTACCCACCCTCCAGATCTTTTTGCTGCTGTTTTGCAAAACCTTGCGAGTCAAATTATTCCCAATACATATCCTCGTAGCGTACGACCGACTGCGTGGGATACGTTCCACCAACATGCAAGCCCTTAGCATAGATCATATCGGCCGCCTGAGAATAAATCCAAATAACCGGAACCTCATCGGTAATAATGCTCCAAATCTCATCAAATTCTGTTTGCCGCACTTCAGGTTCTAGCTCGGCAGCTGCTACAGTCATCTTATTAATCAGATCCTGATTGATATAACGTGCCATATTACTAGCACCGATAGACTCTTCGGTATAGTAGGTATTATACATGCTGGCATCTGCCATGCAGTTATTGAACACGACGCCTACTGTAAAGTTGCCGCCTCGGACCTCGCTAAGAACAACTCCAGATTCCATGATATTGAACTCAACATTGATTCCCAGTTCCGCCCAACATGCCTGAACAACTTCCATGATGCTCTTACGATTTTCGGCAATAGTGGCCACAACCGTCGGGATTCCTTCTCCATTGGGATAACCAGCCTCGGCCAGCAGATCCTTGGCCTTTTCAGGGTCATAGGTGTAGTGCGTGATGGTATCCGCAGTAGAGAAGCCCACCGTCTTATGACCAAGATAAGCGCATTCGGCAGGAGACGCATCGCCATTTGCAGTCACTTCAATGAGCCAATCATAGTCAATGGCATAGGCCAGAGCCTTACGGACCAGCTTATTATTGAAGGGTTCAATCTCGTTGTTGATAACAATGGATCCCACTTTTTCAAAGTCGGTCTTCTCCACTATAATATTGTCCAGAGACTTTAGAAGCTCCATATTGGATGAAGGGACTGTAGTATGGGGCTCAATTAGATCAATGTCACCAGCCTCGATAGCCATGGCGCGGGCATTGTCATCAGTGATAATCTTTCCATACCAATGCTTAATGGCAGGTTCACCTTTATAGAAATCAGAAAATGCTTCGAATTCAATGGACACACCGTCTTCGTAAGAGACAAATTTGTACGGTCCGGTGCCATCTATATTCATCTGATACTCTTCATCTGTATGTCCCGCAGCCAGATACTCTTCGTAATAGCTCTGATTATGGATGAAGAGCGTCTTCGCCATAATGGCCAGGAATGCTGTGTAGGGGGTATTCAGATAAATATTGACTTCACTATCATTTAAAGCTTCCGCACCATCGCAATATTGCCAGTCGGTCTGCGTGAAGCTAGACTCCATGCAACGATTTACAGAAAAGACCACATCTTCTGCAGTCATAGTATCTCCACTGTGGAATTTTATGTCATCCCGTAATTTAAACGTGTAAGTCAAGGCATCATCCGAAATCGTCCAACTCTCTGCCAAGTTGGGAACAACATTCCAATTCTCATCGAAATCAACCAGGGTAGACATACATACGTTTCCCAGCATCTGGTTTACGGCCAAGTTAGAGGAAACCGGATCCAGTGTCGTTACGTTCCCGCCTAAAGAAACTGTAATGCTGTCTTTCTTCCCAGACTCATTCGTCTGTGTAGCATTGTTTCCACCGCAAGCAGTTACAGTTGCCAATGTGCACATGCACAGTAGCATGGCGAAAAATCTTTTCATCTTTCGCATACGTTTCTCTCCTTTAGAAGTTTATTTACAACTACCGATCTGCATATCGGGAATTGCTAAACTAAGATTCCCCCTGTTATATAAGGACCGCTTTTCATTCATCGGCTTCAAATTATTCTTTTATTTTTGGGATTTCTTTATTGCACCATCTCCTGAATCTCCTCCAGCGTCTTGCCGGCCATCCCCAGCTTTTCTGCGGTGCGTCCCTCTTTCCAGAAGTCCCGACCGCAGACAGCACTGGCGATATTGACAAAGGCGTCCATCATCGGGGTGGGGATGCCCAATGCATGGCCCACGGAAGCCAGAGGTACCAAGCCGGACATGGTATCCTCCACGATGAACCGGTGCTTGGTATTGGTCGGGTTGCGCAGAGCGCGATAGGATTCGATGCTCTGAATCAGATCATACAGGCTGTCCTTCGGCTCCAGCTTGTAGGTCTTGACCAGCATATCCCCCAGCGCCAGCGCATCCACGCCCAGCGCCCTGCATACAGCGACACGCTCCTTGTCGCAAGCGGAGATGATATCGGCAATATGCGGGGTGATTCCCTCCATGTAATAGTCGTAGCTCTGCCCCAGATCCATCTTGTTGATGTTCATGAGGCTGGGGATGGGGTGCAGCATGGCGCCGGCGCCCTCAAAGCCGGTCTCCAGCACATTGGCCGCAGGCTGCAGGCAGGGGAAGATGGGTCCCAGCACTTTCATCAGGCGGTCGATATCACTGGCGGGCAGTGTCGCCACCGGCACGTGGACCTTCAGGCCCGTGTGAAGGATATTGCCGACCTCATAACTGCGGCAGCCATACATCAGGTCCCCCGCCTCCGCAATGATAAGATCCTTGCCGCAGCCATCTTCGCCGCGCAGGATATTGGCGATCTCCAGAGCACCTCCGCAGTGGCCGGGATTCAGCATGACGATCTGCCCATCCTTCAGATAGGGCTTGCAGGCATAGGCGATGCTTCTATGGGCATCCGTAGTAGAGACGACCATGATCACGTCCACGTCATCCATGACTTCATCGATCCGGTCCGTAATAACCGCCGGTGCGGCCTCGCAGGCAATGACGCCGGTGACCTTGATTGTTTTGAGTTCCTGCAGACGATGGATTTTTTCCTTGTCGATGTCATACAGCTTGGCGATATAGCCCTTGCTGGTGAGAATGGCGGCCATGCTCTGTCCGCCTGCGCCCGCTCCGATAATCGCAAATTTCAACATCTTGATTCCCTCCACATTTCATTTTCCTATGGAATTTGAACAAACGTATTTTGCTTTGAAAAAATACCCAAGGGCGTTTCTCCTTAGGTGTTGTTTCCATTTCCAAAATTACCGTGGCTTCTGTGCCTGATTGAAGGTGATCTCGTCAGCTCTTTTCCTGTCCGTCCTGCTCCTCTCTGCAAACATTGTGTTTTTTGTCTGATCCTGTCCTGTTTTGCTTGTCTTAATTTTATCACATTGACAGGAAATCCGTTTATATGGTATTGTTAGTACTAAATATATGAATTTCATATCTTTACGGGCACACTTCAGGGAGACTGTCTCTCCCGGGCGCACGCCGGATCTCCTGTCCGACTTCTGCGTTTTTCCGGACTGTGACAGGACATTGGAGAGCAATCCCAAAGGCCCCTCAGCAAACTGGGCGGAAAATGCCGAGGCTGTCTAGGGGGGCATTATTATGTACGGAGGGAGGATCCAACATGACGTTCCAACAGCTCAGCTTCGTGGTAGAGGTCGCCAACTGCGAATCCATCAACAAAGCCGCCGAGCGGCTCTATACGTCCCAGAGCAATGTCAGCAACAGCATCAAGGCCTTGGAGGAAGAATTGGGAATCCAGATCTTCCTTCGAACCAAAAAGGGCGTTTCCGTCACGGAAGAGGGGCGGGAGTTCTTGAGCTATGCAAACGAGATCATAGACAAAAAAATTTTTGTAGAAGATCTGTATGCAAAGAGCCACTTCCGCAAGCAGTATTTCAGTGTCTCTTCCATGCGATCCTTCTTTCTCAGCACGCCCATCACAAGGCTTTGGCCGCAGATTTCAGACGGCCACGGCGGCTCTATCTATATCAGGCTGAAAAAACAGTCTTTTTACGATGTTCTGGATGATGTGCAGCACTGCCGCTCCGACCTGGGGATCGTCTTCCTGATGAAATCCCACAGTAATCGGATCACGCGGCTTTGCAGCGTAAAGGACTTGGATTACCATCTGTTGGGGGAGAGCCATATCAGCATCGTCACGAGAGCGGACCACCCCATTCTGCAGGCTCAGGAGACCGTTCCGGTGGAAGACCGTATGACGGACTATCCCTATGTGATTGCAGAAAACCACGAGAATTTCGGCAGATTTTACGATGATGATTCCGAGTCCATCTCTCAACTGTTTCAGTCTCCCCCAAAATGCATCATCTCTATTAACGACAGTGCTGCCAGCCAGGATATTGTGGCCCAATCCGATGCTTTTTTCATCAGTTCTACCCGCTGGCAGCATCCGCAGCACTACCATTTTTCCTCGGTCCCGCTTAAGGGAGAAGATAGTATCCTGGCCCATTATTATGTCACCAAGAAGGGGCAGACGCCTCACCCTTTGACCGCTCCCTATGTGGAAGAACTGAAAAAAATGTTCCATGGTCTTTAACGAGGATATTCCAACATACTGAGCAAACAGCGACATGGAGCAGCCTCCTTCCATCCTCAAATCTCCCCTTCCGAAACACTTCTCTGCCCAGTCTCATCTCGGCCTCGCATCCTGTGCCTTTTATTACATAAAACCTGCTTGCTCCAGGCGGAGATTCAGAAACTGCTGATCCAGAGTATAACTTGGACCATCCTTGCCCATCCATACCCGGGATTTTTTTCAGATTTTCTTCTATAAAAGAATGATGAATGAGATTTTTTCTGGCGTGGAGGGTATTCCGGACAGCTACTTTTCCCTGTGGATGACCGTTGGCCGCATCTAAGCGGGAACTCTGCTGGGCTATGGTATCTATGCGGCGATAGCCCCCCAGAATAAGGATGTCCTTCCGAGTCTCGTAAATACGGACAGCATCGTCCCCCCTGCCCTGTTCCGTAAAGAGTGGTCTATCCTTCAGCCCGTCTGGAGTTCCTGGCAGGCGCAGGATATGGATTTTACGGGGGCAATACACAGCAAGTAATTGGCTGGACATAGGAATATTTACACAGGTATTGAATAAGATCGGACGCCGCACCAATGGACTTTTGGTGCGGCGTCCCAATATATTCTTCAAAATGACAGCCCCGAGATAGATTTCTAATGTTTCTGAGCCAATTGTTTATGAATGTGTTTTGTCTGAGGACACCGGAAATTTTATATTTCCGCTTCTAACGCTTCTGCAACCGTTTCCAGCAGATCACGGGCGGAAGCCTCTGCGGGCAATTTTCTCCCGCAGGCCACAGCGGATGCAGTCGGATGCCTTTCTGTAAGTCTGGGGCAGAGCCGCATAATACGCCTCCTGGTTGGCAGTGTAGCCCGTGTTGTTCCCCAATCGCTCCGGATTTCTCATGCCGTTTAAAACAGTCAAAGCCCCGTCCAGCCCCGCAATGAGCCGGATGGACCAGGAGGAGGCCGGTCCGGCGGTCGCATCAGCTTGGTACAGCAGCACAGCGGCCTCCTCCGGTAAGTTCATCAGAGCGCCTCCCTTCACCGGCTCCACGACCGCAATCTCTTTCCCGTATCTCCGGGCCACCTCATCGCACTTCCGGCACTGGAGATTGGGATCCCTCCCAGTCCGGACAGTTGCGCTGAAGCTGCACCAGCTCAACTATCTGGATGATCTTGGGGGATCTTCTCCAGGGCCTCCGCAGCTCTTCGGAAAGAACAACTGATATGCTGCGCCAACTCCTTGTCTCGCATTTCACGGGGAAACCGGAAGCTGCCAGCCGCTCTGCCATGGGATACCGGGATGCTCCCATGTTGTGGAGCAGATAGTTGTCAAAGCAGTCCTTGACGCAGATCTCTATCTGCCGCCGCAGGACTAGCTCCCGATTTTCCTGCCTGTGGATACAATTTCTGTTACAAGCTGCCAACTGGATCTGGTCCGGGAGCCGGATAGAACCATGACTGTGTGGTAAAAGGGATCGTCATGTAACCCTTGTCATGCTTGCCCTCAGAGCACTTTTTCTCCATGAATTGATGCGCAGCCTCGTTTACAGGGGCATTGGGGAGATATCCACCCATCAGCAGGAAAAGTTCTGTAACGAAGCGGAATTGCGGATGTAAATATCTATTTGACCAGACTGGTAAGGCGATGCATCAATACCGGCAAAAGCCACCGACGCCGTCTTGGAGCGGAAACGGCGGACATCGCCAATCTCCGCCATAAGTTGTGAGCCGAGCGATGGACCAACACCAAATATCTTCATCACCACGGGATATTCCGGGCGTGAAGATGCCCAAGATCGCATTTGCAGTTTTACAGTTTCAGGGCGGCCAATGCTGCACAGGCCGTCCGGAGTTGAGAGACAGCCCGTTCTGCCAGAAGTCTGGCAGTATCAGTTTTCGGCATAACATCAAAGTGACTACGGGCAGAAGCATAAATATCCAATGCCCTATCTTCGCTGAAGTTGTAGCTATATTTCTTACACCACCTTTGGTATTTGGAAATAAATGCTTTTTCACATAAAACGCAAACGCACTCACAGTTCCAAAATGTCGCTGCGAAGTCCACCATTTCTCGCTGCCATCGGTACGCGGAGGGCTTGAAAACAGGCGGTTTGCGCCCGGAAAAGCTGTGTCTAACAGAGAGATCAGGTTGTTCTTCAACTTTTGAATACGGCTGGTATTGCCTGGCAGCAGTTTCTGCGCATCAATCAGGTATCTATACCTCGCCAAGATAAGCCAGTGGCCAAGACCGTCGTTTGCCGGTTTAATGGCATCCTTCTTGTCGGTCTTGGCACGGCGCAAATTGGCACCAGCGCTGCACTGATTGCCGAAGCATAGAATCCGGAGGCATTCAGCAGTCAGGCTTCCGGTAAATGATAATTACCCGTAGACTCCATTACAACACGGGGCTTGCCTGGCAGCCCGCGAAGCAGTGATCGTTCGCTGTCTGTATGTTGCCCCATTGTGGCTGAATCTTGGGAACGAATGTAGCACGTCTGACGGGTGTGCTTCACCCGTTGTAGTAGCGTCCAAATAGGAGAAAACTGGTAGGAGCCATTCCGATGGAATCGCTCCTGTAGAAAAGGCTAAAAACTTCAAGATATAACCGTTTTCTAAGAGATAAAATCAGAAACAACATCCACGAGATGCGGGGGAGAAAGCTGGCGGGCAGAACAGGATTCAGCTAGTTGATGGGCGGTTCCGTAATCGTTGGAAAAAGGGGCAGTAACTGCTACTGTAATCCAACTTCGGCCTATTTTTTCTTTAGCAAGAATGCCGTAAGATCTGGAAGATAAAGAATGTATCTTAAATACCTCATACTTGTACATGACCAGTCACCTCAGTATCCCCGGATTCTTTTGCTGCATGGGTATGAACAAGAGACTCCTGACGTTTAGATGCAGTTATTGGAGTGCCAGAGGCTTCCATCAGATCTTTCAGAAAGCTATTCATATCAATTTCGAGAAAGACTGCAAGTTTGATTGCGAGAAAAAAGCCAGGCATCTTCTTACCAGATTCAATTTTCTGAATCCATCCATGGGAGGTCCCAACCGCCTCTGCAAGTTGAGCCTGTGTCAGTTGAAATTGCGTACGTTTGAGAAGGACGTGCTTTGAAAAGATTCGTCGTAAAGTTATTTTTGTCATAGGAAAACCCCTCCTTATATAGAGGATTTTAACCATGAACTATAAAAATTTGGACGGACCTATAGTTCTTGTTGGATAGAGCAACAGAAAAACATCGGATTTTGTCGCAAAACACATAAAAGCAAGCCCGCTTCTAGCGAGCTTGCTCGCAGAGATAGATCACGCGTTAAACTGCTCTGCGAAATAGCAGTTTCGTCACCCAATGTCATCCAATTTTCACGTATTCTTGCCTGAGCTTCCATTGGAAGAAGGAGGAGATACCGGTACGGATCCAGACTGTTTCCTTTTGCTGTCTTGATGGAACTGTATATGATAGCATTAGGTCTCGACACTTCCAGCAGGCGTAGGTGTAAACCACTCTTTCCGGATACCCACCTTTTCGATAGCTGTATCTTATGCTTTAATTCCTCCGCGTTTATCCTGTCCTATCCTTTCTTGAGAAATCCCGAGAAGTCTTTAGATTTCTCAAGACTTCCTGGGACTATTTTCTATCCTTGGTACTCTCTTTAGTAAAGACGGGAATGGTTTTGACGCTTACCACACAGACATGGTTGGATCCGGCTCCTGGACCAGATCCAGTTGGTAGCTTGCAATTTTTTATCCTGTGTTGATAAAAAAGATGCGGCCAGCGCAGCCTGTGCCCAAATGCAGATATGAATCGTGAAGCCTCCTTGCAAGATGTCTCTATCTACTCCCCCTGTTTCATGGATGCTGCCGGAATCAGATATCCCCCTTGCAATACAACCAAGAAAATCATATAATAAATCTATAAATTGTGCATTTTATATAATTTCAGGATGTGGTTGCAGGATGGATACTTACGCCTATCTGGCCCATCTTACAGAAGACGGCCGGACCCAGACAATTCTGGAACATCTCAAAGGCACCGCGTCTCTGTGTTCCGCTTTCGCAGCTGCTTTTGACGCAGAGGCGCAGGGACAGCTGGCCGGTATGGCTCATGACATTGGAAAATACTCCGCTGCCTTTCAGCGGCGGCTCCATGGCGGGCCGAAAGTGGATCACGCCTCTGCCGGGGCTTTCGAGTGTCTGAAAGCCAGACAGCTGCCGGCCGCTTTTGTAATCTCTGGGCACCACGGCGGCCTTCCGGACGGCGGCGGCCGGGGGGACGCCGCTGGCGCCGGCACCTTTTGGGGGCGCATCAATCGGGCGAGTCAGGGGAAGCTGGAGGACTATCATGCCTGGCAGCGTGAATTCTCCCTGCCTCACGCAAATATTCCCGCATTTGCGGGGAAAAAGCTGGATGGGATGTTCTTCACGCGGATGCTCCTTTCCTGCCTGGTAGATGCAGACTATACAGATACGGGCGCATTTATGGGCGGCAGTTCATATCCGCCAGCATCGTCCTCCTCTATGGAGGAATTGTGGCGCCGCCTGGAAACCTATGTCTCCGGCTGGTTTCCTCCGAAGGGCGCTCTGAACATGCAGCGATGTGTGATTTTGGAACAGTGCATGTCGGCGGGGGCACAGTATGGACCGGGCCTCTTCACGCTGACAGTGCCCACCGGCGGAGGAAAAACCGTGGCATCCCTGTCCTTTGCGCTGGCGCAGGCCAAAGCCCATGGAATGAGGCGGATCGTTTATGTGATCCCCTACACATCGATTATCGAGCAGACTGCCCAGACCTTTCGGGAGATTTTGGGTGATGAAAATGTTCTGGAATTTCACTCCGGTGTGCAGTTCGACCAGCAGGAGGACGATGCATCCAGTCCGGAGGCCGCTCCGCTGACCCGGTCTGTGGAGACGTGGGATGTTCCTGTAATCGTCACCACAGCAGTCCAATTCTTTGAATCCCTTTATGCCTGCCAGCCTTCCAAATGCCGGAAGCTCCACAACCTGGCCCAGAGCGTCCTGATCTTTGACGAGGCCCAGATGCTCCCCCTCCCCTATCTGCGCCCCTGTGTCTGGGCGATTGCCCAGCTGGTCCGGCACTACGGCGCTTCCGCTGTTTTGTGTACCGCCACTCAGCCCGCTTTGGACCCCATTTTTCAGGAATTCGCTCCGGAGATCCCCATCCGGGAGATTTGCCCCATGGCCGAAGCGCACTGGGAGTCCTTCCGCCGGGTTTCCTTCCAGCAGGCAGGAACGCTGTCCTGGATGGACCTGGCCGCCCGCCTGCAGCAGCAGGAGCAGGTTCTGTGCGTCGTCAACACCCGCCGGGCCGCGCGGGAGGTCTTCCGCCAACTGTCCGGCTCAGGCAATTTCCATCTCTCCACCCTGATGTACCCCGCGCACCGCAAGAGAATTCTGGATGAGATCCGCCGGCGCCTGCGGGATGGGCTGCCCTGCCGGGTGGTCTCCACCTCTCTCATCGAGGCCGGTGTCGATGTGGATTTCCCAGCCGTCTATCGGGAGCTGTCCGGTCTGGACTCCATCCTCCAGGCCGCTGGGCGGTGCAACCGGGAGGGCAAGCGCCCTCCGGAGGACAGCATCGTCACCATCTTTCAGGGAGAAGATCCACCTCCCCGTCTGTTTGAGACCTCCATCGGCGCCGGGAAGATCGTCCTGGATCACTGCCAGGACGTCAGTTCCCGAGCGGCCATACACACCTATTTCTCCACGTTGCTGGATTTGAAAGGCGCGGAAGCTCAGGATGCCCACCACATCCTGCCGCTGATGGAATCGGAGTTCTTCCCCTTCCGCACTGTGGCGGAGCGATTCCACCTGATTGAAAGCCCCACCACAACCGTGTACCTTCCTCTGGAGGAGGGCGCCGGACTTGTGGAATTGCTGCGGAGCGGTCAATACAGCCGCACACTGTACCGCCGCCTGGGGCAATACGGCGTGTCGGTCTATCCGCAGCATTTAGCGGCATTGGAGCAGGCAGGGGCGCTGGAGCATCTGGAGGACGGCTCCGTGGTCCTGCGGGATATTGGGCTGTATACACAGACTACCGGGCTGACTCTGGAGCCCAGCGGTGGAAATGCCCTGTTCATCGGATAGGCCGGAGAATCCATTGAAATACCTATACCAAAATCTGTCTATGGAGCGGTACGCTGCTCCACCCTTCCACAAACGAAAGAAAGGAGTGCATGCTGATGCCCATCTCTTTGGAGGTCTGGGGGGACTACGCCCTCTTCACCAGACCGGAGATGAAGGTGGAACGGGTCAGCTATGATGTCATGACCCCTTCGGCAGCCCGGGGGCTGATCGAGGCAATTTACTGGCATCCGGGGCTGCGGTGGGTGATCGACTGCATCCACGTGTGCGCGCCGATCCGGTTCACCAATCTGCGGCGCAATGAGGTGAAGTCCACTCTCTCCGCCCGGTCTGTCCGCACCGTCATGGAACGCGGGACCGGAGAGCTGTATCTCTGTACTGCCAACGACATCCAGCAGCGGGCGGCGCTGCTGCTGCGGGATGTGCACTATGTCATTGAGGCCCATTTTGATGTGACGGACAAAGCCGCTCCCGGGGATAACCCGGGCAAGTTCCAGGACATTGTCAAGCGCCGCATCCAGCGGGGGCAGTTCTATCATCAGCCCTGCTTCGGCTGCCGGGAATTTCCCGCCCAGTTCCGTTGGTGCGAGGAGCCGCCGCCCTGTCCGGAGGAGCTGAAAGGGCCAAGGGATCTGGGCTGGATGCTGTATGACATGGATTACACGAACCCGGAGGATATCCGCCCCCTGTTCTTCCGGGCGTCTCTGGAAGACGGCGTCCTGCGGGTCCCTGGTCGGAACAGCAGGGAGGTGCGGGGATGATCTTACAGGCACTGACCGACTACTACCGGGTACTGGAACAGGCCGGGAAGATCGACGCCCCCGGCTGGGCGCCGGTGAAGGTGTCCTATGCGCTGCTGCTCTCGGAAAACGGCACGCTGGAGCAGGTGATTGACATTCAGACGGAACAGCCGCGGGGAAAGAAGATGGCTTCCGCGCCGCAGATCCTCTCCCTCCCCGCGCCTGTGAAACGAACGGTGGGAGTGGCCGCCAACTTCCTCTGCGACAACGCCGGTTATCTGCTGGGGATCGACAGCAAGGGCAAGCCCCAGCGGACGCGGGAGTGCTTTGAAGCCAGCAGATCGCTGCACGAACAGCTGCTGGCGGGTGTAGACTCCCCCGCCGCCCGGGCAGTCGCCGCCTTTTTCCGCTCTTGGGACCCCGAGACAGCCCGGGAACACCCCGCTCTGGCGGAGCATCTGGAGGATATTCTCTCCGGCGGCAACCTGATCTTCCGCACCCTGGACGGTTATGTCCACAGGGATCCTTCCGTCCGGAGGGCCTGGGACGCATCCTATCAGACCAAGGGGGATGGTCCTCAGGGAATCTGTTTGGTCACCGGGCAGCCGGGACCGGTGGAAAGCGTCCACCCCGCCATCAAAAATGTGGCGGGTGCCCAGTCCAGCGGAGCGGCCCTGGTGTCCTTCAACGCCCCGGCCTTCTGCTCCTACGGAAAGGAGCAGAACCTCAACGCTCCCACCGGCAAGTATGCGGCATTTGCATATACCTCTGCATTGAACGCGCTCCTGGCCGACCGGGAACACGTCTTTCGCGTGGGCGATGCTACCGTCGTCTGCTGGGCCAGAAGCGGAGAGCGGGGATATCAGGACGTCTTTCAGACGTTTTTCTCCGATTTCTATGACGAAACGGACCTGAAAGGGCTGGTTGGCGCCTTGTGTCAGGGCAATCCGGTGGTCTACGATGAGACAAAACTGGACCCCAGCATGGACTTTTACATCCTGGGCCTGTCTCCCAATTCCGCCCGCCTGTCGGTGCGGTTTTTCCTCCACAATACGTTCGGCGGGTTTCTGCGGAATGTCCAGGCCCATTATGACCGGCTGGAGATCGTCCGCCCGGCCTACGACAAATTTGAGACGCTGCCCCTCTGGAAGCTGCTCAGTGAGACCGTCAACCAAAATGCCAGGGACAAATCCCCTGCTCCCGACCTGGCCGGTGAAGTGCTGCGGGCAGTCCTGACCAATACCCGGTATCCCGCCACGCTGCTGAATGGCGCGGCCCTTCGGATCCGGGCGGAGCGGGAGGTCACTCGGGGGCGGGCAGCCATCGTAAAAGCCTACTACCAAAAGCTTGCAGAAACTACCAAACACGAAAATCCAGACATACCAGAGGAGGTCTTGCAAGTGTCCCTGAATCCGGATGCATCGAACGTGCCCTATACGCTGGGCCGGCTCTTTTCCGTGTTGGAAGCCATTCAGGCCTCTGCAAATCCCGGCATCAACGCCACCATCAAGGACAAGTATTTCAACTCCGCTGCTGCCACGCCGGCCGTGATCTTCCCCATTCTCCTCAACCTGGCGCAGAAGCATCTGAAAAAGCTGCGCAGCTCCAACGCAGGGCTGGTGGTCTTCTATGAAAAACAGCTGACAGAGCTTTGCAGCCGCATTGGGAAAGCGTATCCCGCCCACATGAATCTGCCCCAGCAGGGCTCGTTCCAGCTGGGCTACTACTGCCAGACCCAGGCCCGCTATCAGAAAAAGGAGGAAGCGAAAGATGTCTAAACCCATCAAGAACCGCTATGAATTTGTCATTCTCTTTGACGTGGAAAATGGCAACCCCAATGGAGACCCGGATGCGGGGAATATGCCCCGGGTAGATCCCGAAACCGGCCTGGGCCTTGTCACGGACGTGTGCCTGAAGAGAAAGATCCGCAATTATGTGGAGACGGTCAAGGAAGACGCCGCCGGCTACCGCATCTATGTGAAGGACGGGGTCCCTCTCAACCGCAGCGATGCCGAGGCCTACAAGGCGCTGGATGTCGATGAAAAAACCGCCAAGGAGAAGAAAAAAGCCGATCCGGAACTGGACCGAAAAATCCGGGACTGGATGTGCGCCAACTTCTACGACATCCGCGCCTTCGGCGCGGTGATGACCACGTTTATGAAGGCCGCCCTGAACTGCGGCCAAGTCCGCGGCCCGGTGCAGCTGGGCTTTGCCCGCAGCGTGGAGCCCGTTATCCCCCAGGAAATCACCATTACACGGGTGGCCATCACTACCGAGGCGGACGCGGAGAAAAAGGGGACGGAGATGGGCCGCAAGTACATCGTCCCCTATGGGCTCTATCGGTGCGAGGGCTATATCTCCGCCAATCTGGCCCGCAAGACCACCGGCTTCTCCGAGGAGGACCTGTCCCTGCTGTGGGAGGCCATCCTCAATATGTTCGAGAACGATCACTCCGCCGCCCGCGGCAAGATGGCAGTCCGGGAGCTGATCGTCTTTAAGCACGACAGCGAGCTGGGCTGCGCCCCCGCCTGGAAGCTGTTCGACACGGTAAAGATCGCCCGAAAGGACCCGGCGGACGCCTCCCCCGCCCGCTCCTTTGGAGACTACACTGTCTCAGTGGACGAGTCCGCGCTGCCCGCCGGCATCACCTGTACCCGCATGGGGTGATTGATTTTTCTGAGGACCTCCTCCCCTCTCCGGTCTGCAGCACTTCGCGTTCTGCCGGCGGCAGTGGGCACTGATCCATCTGGAGCAGCAATGGCAGGAGAACCTGCGGACTGTGGAGGGCGGCCTTCTCCACCGCAGAGCCCACGACGAGGCGGCCCGGGAGCGGCGGAGCGATACGCTGATCCTCCGGGGATTGCAGGTGGTCTCCCATCAACTGGGGCTTTCCGGCCAGTGCGACGTGGTGGAATTCCACGCCACCCCCAAAGGCGTACCGCTTCAGGGGGAGGAGGGTCTTTGGCAGCCGTATCCCGTGGAGTATAAGCGGGGAAAGCCCAAATCCCATCAGGCGGATGAACTGCAGCTGTGCGCCCAGGCCATGTGCCTGGAGGAGATGCTCTGCTGCTCTATTCCAGAAGGCGCTCTGTTCTATGGGGAGCCACGCCGCCGCACGGTGGTGTTCTTCACCCCGGAGCTACGGGAGACGGTGCGCAGGGACTCCGACGAAATGCACCAGCTGTACCATCGAGGCCATACGCCCAAGGCCAAGCCCTCCAAATCCTGCAACGCCTGCTCTCTCAAGGAGCTGTGCCTGCCCCAGCTGGTCCGGTGGGAGAGCGTCCAGACGTATCTGCGCCGCGCCATGGAGGAATCGCCATGAGACATCTTCTGAATACGCTGTTTGTCAACGGTGAGGACATCTACCTGTCTCTGGACGGGGAGAATGTGGTGGCCAGCCGCGGCAAGCAGGAGATGGCTCGCTATCCCCTCCACATTCTCTCCGGTATCGTCTCCTTTTCCTACGCCGGCGCCTCTCCGGCGCTGATGGGGGCCTGTGTCCAGAGGGATGTGTCTCTGGCGTTCTGCACGCCCCGGGGGCGGTTTCTCGCCCGGGTATCCGGGGAATCCTCCGGGAATGTACTGCTGCGGCGGACACAGTACCGGACAGCAGATGATCCCGGCCCCTGCTGCCGGATCGCCCGGAACATGATCTTTGGCAAGGTGCACAACACTCGGTGGAGCGTTGAGCGTACCCGGCGGGACCACGGCCTCCGGATAGATGAAAGCGCGTTTTCCAACGCCTCCTCCCAGCTGCGGGCGCTGCTGCCCCAGATCGCCGCCGAAACCTCCCTGGAGCAGCTGCGGGGCCTGGAGGGCGCCGGGGCCACGATCTACTTCAGCGTGTTTGACCAGATGATCTTAGGGGAGAAACCGCTGTTTGCCTTTTCGAACCGAAACCGCCGGCCGCCGCTGGACCCGGTCAACGCCCTGCTGTCCTTCGCATACAGCCTGCTGACTCACGACTGTGCCTCCGCTCTGGAGAGCGTGGGGCTGGACGCCTATGTGGGATTTCTCCACCGGGACCGCCCCGGGCGAACCTCTTTTGCCCTGGACTTGATGGAGGAACTGCGTCCCTGCCTTGCGGACCGCTTCGTCCTGACTCTAATCAACAATCGTATCGTACACAGGGACGACTTCCAGTTCCGGGAAAATGGAGCGGTCTATCTGACGGACTCCGGGCGCAAGGTCTTTTTGACCCACTGGCAGGAGCGGAAAAAAGCTGAACTGACGCACCCCTATCTGGGAGAGAAGATCCCCTGGGGCCTGGTCCCCTATGTACAGGCGCTGCTGTTGGCCCGGACTCTGCGGGACGACCTGGAGGAATACCCGCCCTTTTTGTGGAAGTGAGGCGTCCGAATGCTGGTACTGATTACCTATGATGTGAACACGGAGGACCCCGCCGGCCGCAAACGCCTGCGGCAGATCGCCAGGCAGTGCGTCAACTACGGCCAGCGGGTCCAGAACTCCGTCTTTGAGTGTATGCTGGACACTGCCCAGTGCAAGGTGCTGCAGGCCAAACTGCTCTCCATCATGGACCCGGAAAGAGATAGTCTGCGGTTTTACTATCTGGGAAAGCGCTATGAAAACAAGATCGAGCACTTCGGCAATCAGCGCAGCTACCAACCGGAGGCCCCTCTGATCCTCTGAGTGCGAAGGGGAAGCGAACATCGTTTTCCCGGCAGGTTCGCACTCAAATATCATCAAATGGACAGGAGATTTCCGTAAATTTAAGCGTGCGAACTGTGACACAGACACGGCTCCTAGCCATTCCGGTTTACGAAATTGCACATTTGTCACAAAACATGCCTGTGCCTTTGTGCTGTTTCGCTGTCGCTCCCCTTACGGGGAGCGTGGATTGAAATATTAAGCGGGCAACCCCTACGGGCGGATTTGGCCGTCGCTCCCCTTACGGGGAGCGTGGATTGAAATCAGGCAGGCCCCTTGGGAGAAACTGCGCATCCGGGTCGCTCCCCTTACGGGGAGCGTGGATTGAAATTGCGTCTGCGCCTCCAGGATGATGGATTGCAGGGTCGCTCCCCTTACGGGGAGCGTGGATTGAAATTGGATGGTGTTGCGGGTATCGCAGGCCTGGGTAGGTCGCTCCCCTCACGGGGAGCGACGATTGAAATTCAATGTCTGCAGACAGACTCTGCTTGGCGCTGAGAAAATCCACATGATTCTCATGCAGAGGGAGCACAAGGTCAGCACAAGATTTGTGGCTGATATCTGTGCGTGAGATGGGGTTGATCTGTGTCCGAAGTACTTCAAAATCGGAGGGACTATGCTTCTGAATCAGAGTTCAAGAGAAGGATCGACTCACATATTGAATTCCACAATACAACATGGCCTTATCGCACATTAAAAAATTGGACTCCATGCCAGATGGAGGAAGACTACCAAACGTAGTGGTGCCAATTCCAAGGGGTTGGCATATAGGGGTTCAGATTTCGGAAATCTTCTGTTTTGTAAATCGATTTCGAGTTTTTTGTGTTTTCATGTCCCATTTCTATTGCAGATATGAAAATGGCTGAAAACCTTGCTGTGTCAAGGTTTTCAGCCATAAAACACCCCCACCTAATCCGTCAGTCTCATGCAAACTGTTCAGATTAGGCGGGGGCGTTCAAAAAGCCGCTCTCAGGGCGGCGCACCAACTGCGAGCCCAGCGCAGTGTATCATAGTTGGAAGCAAAGAAATTCCCTACCCGGCTAAGAAATCTCGCCGCAAGGTGTGAAATCGTACCAAACAGGGAATTTCTGAACTGGTACATCGAAACAATATGGGCTTTTGAACAACGGCCTGGCTCTGCCACTCCAGCCCCCGGAAAAGGGGAGCCACCCAACAAGCACAGGAGCCGGGAGCGTGAGGAGCGGCGACAAAGAAACGCCGCCGCTGTGTCCATCTTCATGTAATGGTGACGCCGGAGGAGCAGGCTCTAATCAGGGAACGCATGGCCGAGGCGGGCATTTCCAACATGGGGGGCCTATATGCGGAAAATGGCTTTGAATGGCTATGTACTCCATGTTGACCTCTCGGACATCCGGGAGCTGGTGTCCCTCCAGCGGCGGAGCGCCAACAACCTCAACCAAGTAGCGATCCATGTGAACACCTACGGCGGCATTTACCCCCACGAGATCAAGGCCCTGCAACGGGACTACGCCGACCTTTGGGGGGGCGTTTTCCGATCTTCTGAAAAAGCTGTCCAAGATTGTTTCTTTATAAAAAAAGGGCAGGAAAAAATCCTGCCCCTTTTTTAGCTATCTTTTTTACAGTAATTTAAGTTTGAAATATACATTGAGAAAAGGGAAAGCATTTCATCAACGCACTCTATGATACAACTGATAAAATCTTCAACATCTTTTTGCGTTACAGTAATGCAGTTCTCTCCATGTGCAATGGAATTTCGATACCAAACGAACTTTTCGATAGTAGACTTTTGATGATCTAGTACAGGAGAAACTGGAATTTCAAAATAGGAAAGCATTTTCGATAATTGCCTAAAATTTAAGTTGGAATTTGCCGAAACAACGCTTCTATCAATGTGTATTCCTGTTTTTTGTGATTCCAAAAATTCATTCAAAAATCGCGACTGTTGGTCTGTTGAACAATTCCCTTGCAGATATGAAAACCTTTTTTTGTTATCTAATAACAGAATATGATTGGCAGCATCTTGATATGAAAGACTTCTTTCGTTAAGATAGTCAACTAATAGTTTCATTGATGCGACACAAAATCCTTCCCAATGCGAATAAATCATGGGAATACAAAATTTCCAAAACAAAGGGTAATGAGATCTGAAAGAAGGGTAAGTATATAGAAAAGGGATTTTCTTACAGAACTCAAGTTCAGTGATTCGCCAGTCTCGCTCTGCTACCAACAGACTTTGTAATTCCTGTTCTGTCATTCTGCATCATCCAAGAGAATTCTTCTAGCAATAATTAGTTTGTTGTTTATTGCGCTGGGATTACTACTTCCTGCACCGGCATATTTTTTGAAATCTGCATTTTCGCGAAGCGCAGCGACACGGCCTACAAATGTATCGGTTTCAATCGTGTGATAATTCTTGGATGTAGTTGCTAATGACAAGAAAATGGAGTCGAACATACTCGTTGAGAGGTTTAATCGTGCTAGCTTAAATATGTCACATCCCGCAGGCTGTAGGTAAGTACAGATTTCCCTAAAAATTTGCGTTGTCTTTTCTATTTTTTCAACATCGGGAGTTTCACATTGCTTTTTCATAATCTTATCAAAGAAGTCTTCAATAACCTTCTCTGTGTACTCCGCACGGAAATTGTACAATGAGAAAAAGCGTAGGAATAGTTCCTCATACATCATTTTTTCTCTTGCATCGTCAGAAATGTTTACCAAGGCTCTATATGTAGGATCATTTGAGCACTCATTTATGACATCGCTGAAATACTTATAGTTAGCAAATCCACGGAAAATACAGTTTCGTATCTCTTGACGGGTTAAACCTTCACCACCTGTATTAAGTCGTTTGAACAACTCATATCGCATCTCGAAATGGCTGTCTTTTTGTATAATTTCGACTCTACAAGGAGTTCTTTTGATTGTCAACTTTAAGTCTAAAGGTAGCGTCTCTATTGTTAAGCCTTCTAATTCTGGAACAATACTACCTGGCTTTAATACCAAATGGTTTTTGCTCTCATCCTTCAACTCCCCAAAGAAGGAAAGGACAGTCGAAACTCGTTGCAATCCATCAATTAACTCCCAAGTGCCATCTGAGTTAGTCGCTACGAAGATAGAAGGGAACGGTATTCCTAGTAAAATGGACTCAATAAAATCAGTTTGCCGCTGTTTGTCCCAACGGAAGGCCCGCTGGTATTCTGGTGAAATGATGATTTCTTCATCCTTATACATATTGATGATTTCACCAAAAGACATATCCACTCTGTCAGATTTAATATCTTGCCTATACTGGGAGATTCTGTCGTTAATATCCATACAAACTCCTCCGAAAAGATTGTTCTCCAAATTACTTTAAGATTACCGCACAATATGCAGAAAGTCAATCTGAGGGTTAGGAAAATGATCCTTATTAGGAGGGTATCTTGTACCAAAGTCATATCAGTTTGACATCCTTGTACCCCGTTTTTTTCAGAGGTACAATTATCATAGAAGCACAAACCCAGCAGATTTTACAGGAGGTAGCTGATATGATCATTCTCAAAATCCTTGCCGCCCCTTTTGTGGTGGCGCTGACCTTGCTCGTTGCCATCGTGTCGTTTCTCTACTGCGTGGCTTCGGCGCTGTGTCATATAACCCTGCTGGCCCTTGTCCTGTTCATCGGCGGTCAGACATTGGGCGGCGTAGTGTTTCTTGTTCTGGCGTTCCTCGTTTCGCCCTTTGGCATCCCAGCCATCGCTGACTGGCTTATGGACAGGCTCTACTCGCTGAAATGTTCCTTGCAGGATTTCATCACAGGTTGATACTTCGGGACAACTTGGAGCCGTTGACAAAGTAGTCTCAGAAAAACAGCAATAGGAAATTGAGCAGAAAAAAGACGCCCTGTGGCGTCATTTCATGGCCCATATCATCCGTTTCAGGTTCAAAGCGGTCGCTGAAAGGAGGCAATGATCCTCCGCTGCCTCTAAACCTCGCCGCAATATCTGCGTTAAATTGTGACCTCTCTTTTGAGCGGCAAAGGTGCCCTCACACCAGATCTGCCGCTTCTTGAGGGCTTCCCGGTAGATCGGATCGCTCAGGCGCGATAAATTCCGCTTCCGCTGCGCCGTAAAATAACTGTGCTCCAACTTCCGCGCGCCCCGCTTGTCCTGCTGGCTCAGGCATTTTTTGCGCAGAGGACAGCGTTGGCAATCCTGTTTGTCCGCCAGATACAGCCAGTACAGCCCGCTGGCACTGCGGTGGAGCGTATTCAGGCGCAGCAACTTGCCGTTGGGACAGACATAGGCATCCAAACTCTCATCATATTGAAATGCCTCCCGTTTCAGTTCCACATTGGTGCGGTCGTGAACTGCC
>CDYX01012791.1_pt1 | contig 109136 bp, 94 predicted proteins | sample 554871 | NCBI WGS metagenome assembly CDYX01 (sample SAMEA3182061, study PRJEB8094) | gut metagenome | biome: human; feature: gut; material: Stool; isolation source: human stools | place: Canada | collected 2013-01-14 | reverse complement strand
CCATCGATATACTGTACATCCAAACTGACATAGCCGGATTCCTGTAACAGCAGAGCAATGGCTGAAAACAACGATTTTATGTGTTCTTTTAAACGTTTGCCACGGAAATCATTGATCGTGCGGAAATCGGGAGTACTATTACCAGACAACCACATGAAGTGAATATTCTCCTGCAAGGCCTTTTCTATTTTACGACAAGAATAGATATTGTTCAGGTAGGCATAAAACAGAACTTTGAGCATCATACGGGGATGGTAGCTGCTAGTACCTCCTCCTTTATATGCCCAGAGCAGACAACTAATATCCAAGGCGTCTACAACACTGTTTACAACACGAACGGGATGATTGGGAGCTATCTTTTCCGATAAGCTGACCGGAAAAAGTACATTTTGGTTGGATGTTAACTCTTTAAATACTATCTTAGCCATTGCTATAATGTTTGGTTTTTGCAACGGTAAGATAATACTTTTTACCGAAATAAACAATAGCAAAAGGGGCTATCCGACTTTTTGGACAGCCCCTTCTCTTTTATTTATTCCGCATTTTACTCATCGTCTCTGTCCATAGTATTGAAATCTACGACATTCTTACGATTTGCAAAGATACGTTCGAACTCATCTTTAGCACCGACAACCAATTTGTCGAAATCACGCTGGCCTGTACCGGCAGGAATCAAATGACCGCAGATAACGTTTTCTTTCAAACCTTCCAGACGATCCACTTTTCCATTAATAGCAGCTTCATTCAGCACTTTAGTTGTTTCCTGGAAAGATGCGGCAGACATAAAGCTGTTTGTCTGCAAAGCAGCACGAGTAATACCCTGAAGAATCTGGTTAGCCGTAGCAGGAACTGCATCACGGACTTCAACCAATTTCAAGTCACGACGTTTCAGCATACTATTCTCATCTCTCAACTTACGGACAGTCACGATCTGACCTGCCTGCAATGTCTGAGAATCTCCCGGATCCGTCACAACCTTCTTGCCCCAGATACGATCGTTTTCATCCATTACCTCCAGCTTATCAACCACCTGCTGTTCCAAGAAGCGAGTATCTCCCGGATCGATGATTTCAACCTTACGCATCATCTGACGAACGATTACCTCGAAATGCTTATCGTTAATTTTTACACCCTGCAGACGGTATACGTCCTGGATTTCATTTACGATATATTCCTGAACAGCCGTCGGTCCCATGATTGCCAGGATATCAGACGGAGTAGTCGCACCATCAGACAGAGGCATACCAGCACGAATGTAGTCATTTTCCTGAACAAGCAGTTGCTTGGACAGAGGCACCATATATTTCTTTACTTCACCCAATTTGGATGTAACAGTAATTTCACGGTTACCACGCTTGATCTTGCCGAAACCAACTTCACCATCGATTTCAGAAACGACAGCCGGGTTAGACGGGTTACGAGCCTCAAACAATTCCGTTACACGAGGCAAACCACCAGTAATATCACCGGCTTTACTTACTGCACGCGGAATCTTGACCAAGACTTCACCCGCCTTAACCATATCGCCCTCGTCTTTTACAACGTGTGCACCCAACGGTAATGAATAATTCTTCAGATAGTTTCCGTTTTCATCCACGATGTGTGCAGCCGGAGCTTTTGTCTTATCTTTAGATTCGATAATGATCTTTTCCTTCAAGCCGGTCGTTTCGTCACTTTCAACATTGTAAGTAACATTTTCAACCAAACTTTCGAATTCGATCTTACCGGAAACTTCCGATACGATAACGGCGTTGAACGGGTCCCATTCGATAATAACATCCCCCTTCTTGATTGTATCTCCATTCTTGAAGAACAATTTGGAACCATAAGGAATATTGTGAGCCAGTAATACGATCTTCGTTGTCGGATCGACAATACGGAGTTCAGCCAAACGGCTGACAACAACCTGGAATTTCTTACCGTTTTCTTCGCTATCCACAGCACGAAGTTCTTCGATTTCCAGAACACCGTCATATTTAGAAGTGATACTGTTTTCTGTTGCCACGTTAGATGCGATACCACCGACGTGGAATGTACGCAGTGTCAGCTGAGTACCCGGTTCACCGATTGACTGTGCTGCGATAACACCCACAACCTCACCTTTCTGAACCATCTGGTTCGTAGCCAGATTACGGCCATAACATTTCGCACAAACACCTTTCTTGGATTCACAAGTCAATACAGAGCGGATTTCAACACTTTCGATCGGAGAATCTTCGATCTTTTTAGCCGCATCTTCACGAATTTCTTCACCGGCCCGAACGATTACTTCTCCTGTCAACGGATGAATAACATCATGAACGGAAACACGCCCCAAGATACGTTCACCCAGACTAGCGATCACTTCATCATTGTTCTTCAATTCCGTACAAACCAAACCACGCAACGTACCACAATCTTCTTCATTAATGATCACATCATGCGATACGTCAACCAGACGACGAGTCAAATAACCAGCATCAGCAGTCTTCAAAGCTGTATCGGCCAAACCTTTACGAGCACCGTGAGTAGAGATAAAATACTCTAACACAGACAGACCTTCTTTAAAGTTAGAAAGGATCGGGTTTTCAATAATCTGACCACCTTCTGCACCACTTTTCTGCGGTTTTGCCATCAAACCACGCATGCCGGACAACTGACGAATCTGTTCTTTAGAACCACGGGCTCCAGAATCCATCATCATATAGATAGAGTTGAAACCATCATTATCAGCAGTCAACTGCTTCATCAATGTATCGGACAACTTGCTGTTAACATGTGTCCAAGTATCAATAATCTGGTTATAACGTTCGTTGTTGGTAATGAACCCCATGTTATAGTTGTTCATAATCTGTTCAACTTCGTCATAACCTTCTTTCACCAACGCCTCTTTTTCAGGTGGGATCAGAACGTCAGCCAAGTTGAAGGACAAACCACCTTTGAAAGCCATATAATAACCCAGATTCTTGATATCATCCAAGAACTGAGCCGTACGGGCAACACCACAAGCCTTGATCACCTTACCGATGATATCACGGAGAGCTTTTTTACCCAATACTTCATTAATATAACCGACTTCTTCCGGAACAAATTCATTGACCATCAAACGCCCGACAGAAGTTTCGACCATTTTCTTAACCGGATTACCTTCCTTGTCTATGTCGTTCACATATACTTTGATCGGAGCATGGATATCCACTTTCTTTTCATTATATGCGATCGTTGCTTCTTCCGGCCCATAGAAAACAAGACCTTCACCTTGTGTTCCCTTGCGCATTTTGGTTATGTAGTACAAACCTAACACCATATCCTGGGAAGGAACAGTAATAGGTGCACCGTTAGCCGGATTCAGAATGTTATGAGAAGCAAGCATCAGCATCTGTGCTTCCAATACGGCCTCGTTTCCTAAAGGCAAGTGAACAGCCATCTGGTCACCGTCGAAGTCGGCGTTGAATGCCGTACATGCCAACGGGTGCAACTGAATAGCTTTACCTTCGATCAACTTTGGCTGGAATGCCTGAATACCCAAACGGTGCAGTGTCGGTGCACGGTTCAGCAATACCGGATGTCCTTTCATTACGTATTCCAAAATATCCCAAACCACCGGCTCCTTACGGTCGACGATCTTCTTAGCAGACTTAACCGTTTTTACGATACCGCGTTCAATCAATTTACGGATCACGAAAGGCTTATAAAGTTCGGCTGCCATATTCTTTGGCAGACCACATTCATGCATCTTCAATTCAGGACCTACAACGATAACCGAACGGGCCGAATAGTCAACACGTTTACCCAACAGGTTCTGACGGAAACGACCTTGTTTACCTTTCAAACTGTCGGAGAGAGACTTCAACGGACGGTTAGCATCTGTCTTAACAGCACTCGATTTACGAGAGTTATCAAACAAAGAATCCACAGCTTCCTGAAGCATACGTTTTTCATTACGTAAAATAACTTCGGGAGCTTTAATATCGATTAATCGTTTCAGACGGTTATTACGGATAATAACACGACGATACAAATCATTCAAATCGGAAGTAGCGAAACGGCCACCATCCAACGGAACCAACGGACGCAGTTCTGGAGGGATAACAGGTACAACCTTCACGATCATCCATTCCGGTTTGTTACGCCCTCTGGATGCACGGAAGGACTCAACAACCTGTAAACGTTTCAATGCTTCGTTCTTACGCTGTTGCGAACCGTCTGTGCTTGCACGATGGCGCAATTCGTAAGACAAAGAATCTAGGTCCAGACGAGCCAACAAATCATAGATGGCTTCAGCACCGATCTTTGCGATGAACTTATTCGGATCCGTATCTTCCAACATCTGGTTTTCCTTTGGCAGGTTATCCAGAATCTGCAAATATTCTTCTTCCGAAAGCAAGTCCAATTCAGCAATAGTGTCTACACAACCCGGCTGAATCACGACATAACGTTCGTAATAGATAATAGAATCCAGTTTCTTGGTCGGCAAGCCTAACAAGTAACCGATTTTATTGGGCAGGGAACGAAAATACCAGATATGAGCAACAGGTACAACCAAATGAATGTGTCCCATACGTTCACGACGTACTTTTTTCTCTGTAACTTCTACCCCGCAACGATCGCAGACAATACCTTTATAACGAATACGCTTGTATTTACCGCAATGGCATTCATAGTCCTTGATAGGACCGAAAATACGCTCACAGAAAAGACCGTCACGCTCAGGTTTGTACGTACGATAATTAATCGTTTCCGGTTTTAAAACTTCACCACTAGAGTTCTCAAGAATCTCTTCAGGGGAAGCCAGACCGATGGTTATTTTTGAAAAGTTACTCTTTATCTTGTTTTCTTTTCTAAAGGCCATATTTTTTATTTATAAAGAGTTATCAATGAGTAAGTAGATGAGCTGAAACTCATCTACTTATATTGTTTTTGAATTAATCCAGAGTAAAGCTTAAACCAAGACCTCTCAGCTCGTGCAGCAATACGTTCAAAGATTCGGGGATACCCGGTTGTGGCATCGGATCACCTTTCACAATTGCTTCGTAAGCCTTAGAACGTCCAACAACGTCGTCAGATTTGATCGTAAGAATTTCCTGAAGAACATGTGCAGCACCGAAAGCTTCCAGTGCCCAAACTTCCATCTCTCCGAAACGCTGACCACCAAACTGTGCCTTACCACCCAGAGGCTGCTGAGTAATAAGAGAGTACGGACCGATTGAACGAGCATGCATCTTATCGTCAACCATGTGACCCAACTTCAGGAAGTAAGTAACACCCACTGTAGCCGGCTGGTCAAAACGTTCACCTGTTCCACCGTCATACAAGTAGCTCTTACCGTAACGGGGTAATCCGGCTTTGTCCGTCCATTCATTCATATCATCTAATGTTGCACCATCAAAGATAGGAGTAGCAAATTTAACCCCCATCGTCCGGCCTGCCCAACCTAACACAGCTTCAAAAATCTGTCCTAAGTTCATACGAGAAGGTACACCCAGCGGATTCAAACAGATATCAACCGGAGTTCCATCTTCAAGGAATGGCATATCTTCCTGACGGACGATCTTGGAAACAATACCCTTGTTACCATGACGACCGGCCATCTTATCCCCAACCTGGATCTTACGTTTCTTAGCAATGTAAACCTTAGCCATCTGAACAATACCAGTAGGCAGTTCATCGCCGATCGTAAGATCAAATTTCTTACGTCTCAACTCAGCATCCAGTTCCTTATATTTCTTCAAATAATTCAGAATCACCTGCTTGATAAGTTCGTTCTTATCAGCATCGGCAGTCCATTTACTTACTTGGATAGAATTATAATCCAATTCTTCCAGAGCCTTGCGAGAGAACTTTACTCCCTTTGCAATAATCTCTGTATTCATATAGTCTTTAACTCCCTGAGAAACCTTACCATTAGTCAAAACCAACAGTTTATCAACCAACAAGTTCTTCAGGTCAGCCATCTTCATTTCGTATTCCTCATCCAATTTAGGAAGAATAGCCTTGTCTGTCAGTCTGGACTTACGCTTCTTGATGGCTTTCGAGAATAAAGCAGTTTCAATAACTACACCACGAAGAGACGGGGTTGCTTTCAAAGAAGCATCTTTCACATCACCAGCCTTATCGCCGAAAATTGCACGAAGCAATTTTTCCTCTGGAGAAGGATCAGATTCACCCTTCGGAGTAATCTTACCAATTAAAATATCACCCGGTTCAATACGAGCACCCACACGGACAATACCTCTTTCATCCAAATCCTTAGTCGCTTCTTCGCTGACATTCGGGATATCGGAAGTCAACTCTTCCATACCACGTTTCGTTTCACGAACCTCCAAAATGTATTCGTCAACGTGAACTGAAGTAAAGAAGTCTTCACGGACCATACGTTCGTTCAAAACGATAGCATCCTCATAGTTGTAACCCTTCCACGGCATATATGCCACTTTCACGTTACGTCCCAAGGCCAACTCACCATTCTGAGTAGAATAACCTTCCGTCAGGATATCGCCAGCCTTCACACGCTGACCACGATGACAGATCGGACGCAGATCGACAGTCGTACTTTGGTTAGTCTTACGCCACTTCGGAATATTGTATGTCTTAACCGCATCTTCGAAACTTACGAATTCTTCATCTTCCGAGCGGTCATATTTGATCTTGATACAAGTTGCATCCACAAATACAACTTCTCCCTCACGTTCAGCCATGATCTGGGTACGTGAATCACGAGCAACCTGCGCTTCGATACCTGTACCAACGATTGGAGCATCCGTACGCAGCAAAGGAACAGCCTGGCGCATCATGTTAGATCCCATCAATGCACGGTTAGCATCGTCATGTTCCAAGAACGGAATCAAAGAAGCCGCAATAGAAGCAATCTGCTGTGGAGCAACGTCCATCAAATCGATCTCCGTAGGAGGCACGACCGGGAAATCAGCTTCAAAACGAGCTTTCACTCTATCACGAACAAACTTGCCGTTATCATCCAATGGAGCATTCCCTTGGGCAATCGTCAATTCTTCTTCTTCTTCTGCAGTGTAATATTGTAAACCTTCCTCAGAAAAGTCCACCTTACCATCAACAACCTTACGGTACGGAGTAGAGATAAAACCAAGATCGTTAATCTTAGCATATACACACAAAGAAGAGATCAAACCGATGTTCGGTCCCTCAGGAGTTTCAATTGGACAAAGACGACCATAATGCGTATAGTGTACGTCACGAACCTCAAATCCAGCACGTTCACGAGACAGACCACCCGGTCCCAATGCAGACAAACGACGTTTATGCGTAATTTCAGCCAGTGGATTTGTCTGGTCCATAAACTGAGACAAAGCATTCGTTCCGAAGAATGAGTTAACGACAGAAGAAATAGTCTTCGCGTTAATCAAGTCAATCGGAGTAAACACTTCATTATCGCGTACATTCATACGTTCACGAACCGTACGAGACATACGAGCCAAACCAATACCGAACTGGTTGTACAGCTGTTCGCCCACTGTACGCACACGACGGTTGCTCAAATGGTCGATATCATCAACGATCGCTTTCGAGTTGATCAACTCAATCAGATATTTGATGATCTCAATTATATCTTCTTTTGTCAAAACCTTAATATCATCGCTGGTAGTAAGGTTCAACTTCTTATTAATTCTGTAACGGCCAACTTCACCTAAATCATAACGCTTTTCAGAGAAGAACAGGTTCTGAATAACTTCACGGGCACTTGCTTCATCTGCAGGTTCTGCATTTCGCAACTGACGATAAATATACAGGACAGCTTCCTTTTCAGAGTTACTAGGGTCTTTCTGAAGCGTATTATAGATGATAGCATAATCTGAAAGATTCTGGTCCTCACGATGTAATAGAATGTTTTGCGTGCCAGATTCCAGAATAGCCTCAATATTGTCGCTATCGAGAACCGACTCACGGTCGATGATAACGTCATTACGTTCAATAGAAACAACCTCACCGGTATCTTCATCTACGAAATCTTCCACCCAAGTCTTCAAAACACGAGCAGCCAGTTTACGACCGATCAGCTTCTTCAGGTTAGCTTTCGAAACTTTTACTTCTTCAGCCAGATTAAAGATCTCGAGAATGTCTTTATCGCTTTCAAAACCAATAGCTCTTAAAAGGGTTGTTACAGGTAATTTCTTTTTACGGTCGATGTAAGCATACATCACATTGTTGATGTCAGTTGCAAACTCGATCCAGGAACCTTTAAAAGGAATGATACGCGCTGAATACAACTTCGTACCATTGGCATGTGTACTTTGTCCAAAGAATACACCCGGTGAACGGTGCAATTGTGAAACCACAACACGCTCCGCACCATTTATCACGAAAGTACCCCTTTCCGTCATATACGGAATCGGGCCCAGATATACGTCCTGTATCACTGTATCGAAATCCTCGTGATCAGGGTCTGTACAATACAGTTTTAACTTCGCTTTTAAAGGCACACTATAGGTTAACCCGCGAGCAATACATTCGTCAATCGTATAGCGAGGCGGATCTATATAGTAATCTAAGAACTCCAACACAAAATTGTTACGCGTATCTGCTATCGGAAAATTCTCGGCAAATACCTTATACAATCCCTCCTTTTTTCTCTTTTCAGGAGGTGTGTCAAGTTGAAGAAAGTCTTGGAATGACTTCAATTGTACTTCGAGAAAGTCCGGATATGGGAACTGATTTTTGATCGAAGCAAAATTAACTCTTTGGTTTTCAGCTGTTGAAGACATCTAGTAAGGAATTTATTGAACTTATTGAAATTATAGACACAAAAAGGTTAAGAATCTCCTTTAAGGGAGACTCTTAACCAAATCACCTGATTACCAGGTTATAAATACTATTTAAGCTCAACTTCAGCTCCAGCTTCTTCCAACTGTTTCTTCAATGCTTCAGCATCAGCTTTAGCGATTCCTTCTTTGATAGCGCTAGGAGCACCGTCAACCATATCTTTAGCTTCTTTCAAACCAAGACCAGTTAATTCTTTTACTAACTTAACGATAGCCAGCTTGTTTGCACCAGCTGCTTTCAATACTACGTCAAAAGAAGTTTTTTCTTCTGCAGCGGCAGCAGCGCCACCAGCAGCAGGACCAGCAACAGCAACAGCTGCAGCTGCAGGTTCGATACCATATTCTTCTTTCAGGATTGTAGCCAGTTCGCTAACTTCTTTTACGGTCAGGTTTACTAATTGTTCTGCAAAAGCTTTCAAATCTGCCATTTTTGTATGATTTAAATGTTTGTTTATCTGTGTAAATTAAAAAAATTATCTTTCTTCCAGAGTCTTCAACAGACCATGGATAGTTTGTCCTGATGACTGAAGAGCAGAGATAACGTTCTTCGCCGGAGATTGCAACAACATAATAACATCTCCGATAAGTTCGTTTTTGCTCTTGATATTTACCAAGGCTTCGAGATTTTCTGCACCGATATAGAAACTTTCCTGTACATAGGCAGCTTTCAATTCCGGCTTAACAGGAGCATCCTTTTTAGCATCTTTAGTAAATTCCTTAATCAGACGAGCGGGAGCATTAGCAGTCTGTGAGAACATCACAGCTGTATTGCCTTTCATTGCAACCTGCAGAGGTGAGAAATCACCTTCTACATTTTCCAATGCCTTTTTAAGCAAGTTATTCTTTACAACAACCAACTTGATCTCTTTCTTGAAACATTCCCGTCTCAATTTGCTGGTTTTCTCAGCATCCAATGCTTCGATGTCAGTCAAATAAAAGTTAGGATATTCCTTTACGATCTCAGTCAGTTGACCTATAATTAAGCCTTTATCTTCCTTTTTCATTGTCCAATAATTTTAATTAGTTTTCTTCAACTGATTTGGGGTCAATTTTAATACCCGCACTCATTGTACTTGAAAGATAAATGCTCTTTATATATGTACCTTTAGCTGCAGACGGTTTCAACTTCAAAAGAGTTGAAATAAATTCCTTAGCATTGTCACGAATCTGATCGGAATTGAAAGAAATCTTACCGATTGAAGTGTGAACGATACCGGATTTGTCTACCTTAAAGTCGATCTTACCTTGCTTAACTTCTTTCACTGCGTTTCCAATTTCATTGGTAACCGTACCACTCTTCGGGTTAGGCATCAAACCACGCGGACCTAATACTCTACCCAGAGCACCAATCTTACCCATGATAGAAGGCATAGTGATAATTACGTCAATATCAGTCCAACCGCCTTTAATCTTTTCAATATACTCGTCCAATCCAACATAGTCAGCACCTGCAGCAGTAGCTTCAGCTTCCTTGTCTGGTGTACATAATGCGAGAACCCGAACCTGCTTACCCGTTCCGTGAGGCAGTGAAACCACACCTCTCACCATTTGGTTAGCTTTACGAGGGTCAACACCTAAACGAACATCAACATCTACAGAGGCATCAAACTTAGTAGTAGTAATTTCTTTTACCAAAGCTGAAGCTTCTTTCAATGTGTACGCTTTCCCAGCTTCAATCTTGCCCAAAGCCAACTTTTGATTTTTTGTAAGTTTACTCATCTCAATTGAAGTTTATTAATTATTACCCGGGAATGTCCCTTTAACAGTGATACCCATACTTCTTGCTGTTCCGGCAACCATTCTCATAGCTGACTCGACAGTGAAGCAGTTCAGATCGACCAACTTGTCCTCTGCAATAGTTTTTACCTGATCCCAAGAGATTTCTGCAATCTTCTTACGATTCGGCTCAGCAGAACCACTCTTCTGTTTGGAAGCTTCCAACAACTGGATAGCAACAGGAGGAGTTTTTACAACAAAGTCGAAAGACTTATCGGCATAGTAAGTGATTACAACAGGTAATATCTTACCGGCCTTGTCTTGGGTTCTGGCATTAAATTGCTTGCAAAACTCCATAATATTAATACCCTTAGAACCCAGAGCAGGTCCTACAGGGGGAGAAGGGTTTGCTGCTCCTCCTTTAATCTGCAATTTGATTTGTCCAGCAACTTCTTTAGCCATTGTTTCTAAAATTTTTTAGATATATAACATCGATAACTTTTAAAGAAAGACAATACTTTTCGTAACAAAAGCACTTATTCCTTCTCCACTTGCATATAACCCAACTCAAGCGGTGTTTTACGTCCGAAAACTTTTACCATCACTTTAAGTTTCTTTTTCTCGGCATTGACCTCCTCAATCACACCAGTGAAGCCATTAAAGGGTCCAAAAGTGATTTTCACATTCTCACCAACATAAAACTGAATATCTAGGTCATCCTGCTGTTCCTGCAATTCATCAACCGTACCTAAAATACGACTAACTTCTGCCGGGCGCAAGGGAACGGGATTATCCGATCCACCCAAAAAACCGATTACGTTAGGAATGTTTCTCAATCGATGAGCGACTTCTCCAACCAAAGCGGCTTCTACCAAAACGTATCCAGGCAAGTAAGCGCGTTCTTTCATCACCTTCTTACCATTACGTACCGTAAAAGTCTTTTCAGTAGGAATCAAGACCTGTGACACATACTCACCTAAGTCAGTATTCTTCAACTCAGCCTCAAGATACTCTCTGACTTTATTCTCCTTGCCACTAATAGCACGCAGAACATAAAATTTCTTTTGAATATCAGACATACTTTAAACTGATTAAAAGATTTTCTCGTAGAAGAAACGCATCACGCCCTCAAAGCCTAAATCAATAACAAAGATTAATGCCGCAATTATAAGGGAAGCAAACATAACAACCACAGCACTATTGGAAAGCTCTGTTCTCGTAGGCCAAGAAACTTTATAAACAAGTTCGTTATAAGATTCCTTAATATAATTAATTATCTTTTTCATCGAATCTATAGATTTTTAGCACGGAACGAGAGGCTCGAACTCCCGACACCTGGTTTTGGAGACCAGTGCTCTACCAACTGAGCTAGTTCCGTAAAATAGCCAGCCCTAAAAAAGACTGGCTACATTTTATATGTTTGAATTAGTTTTCTAATTCTGTGATCTGACCAGCACCTACTGTACGACCACCTTCGCGGATAGCGAAACGAAGACCTACATTACAAGCTACCGGATAGATCAGTTCAACGTCAATTGTAACGTTATCACCAGGCATTACCATTTCAGTTCCTTCCGGAAGAGTGATTTCACCAGTTACGTCCAATGTACGGATATAGAACTGAGGACGATATTTGTTGTGGAACGGAGTGTGACGACCACCTTCTTCTTTCTTCAAGATATAAACCTCAGCTTTGAAACGAGAATGTTCTTTTACCTGACCCGGGTGGCAGATTACCATACCACGTTTGATTTCGTTCTTGTCGATACCGCGAAGCAACAAACCAACGTTGTCACCAGCTTCACCCTGATCCAGTAACTTACGGAACATTTCAACACCTGTAACAACAGATTTCTTTCCGTCAGCACCCAAACCGATGATCTGAACTTCATCACCAACTTTTACAATACCAGTTTCGATACGACCAGTAGCAACTGTACCACGACCAGTAATAGAGAATACGTCTTCGATAGGCATCAAGAAAGGCTTGTCAACTTCACGCGGAGGCAGCGGAATCCAAGTATCGCAAGCTTCCATCAGTTCCATTACTTTTTCTTCCCATTTCGGATCGCCATTCAAAGCACCCAAAGCAGAACCACGAATGATCGGAGTGTTATCACCATCGAAATCATAGAATGAAAGAAGTTCTCTCATTTCCATTTCAACCAGTTCCAACATTTCTTCGTCGTCCACCATGTCACATTTGTTCATGAAAACAACCAATCTCGGAACGTTTACCTGACGAGCCAACAAGATGTGCTCGCGAGTCTGAGGCATAGGACCATCAGTAGCAGCAACTACGATGATAGCACCGTCCATCTGAGCAGCACCAGTTACCATGTTCTTTACGTAGTCGGCGTGACCCGGACAGTCTACGTGAGCATAGTGACGGTTTGCAGTCGAATACTCTACGTGAGAAGTGTTGATAGTGATACCTCTTTCTTTTTCTTCAGGAGCGTTGTCGATTGAGTCGAATGAACGCAATTCTGAAAGACCTTTCTTTGCCAATACTGTTGTGATAGCAGCTGTCAAAGTTGTTTTACCGTGGTCAACGTGACCAATCGTACCAATGTTCACATGTGGTTTCGATCTGTCAAATTTCTCTTTTGCCATAACTTAATTGTTCTTTATTTGATTAATGATCATGTTCTAAAATACCATTTTGAGCCGGTGCCGAGACTTGAACTCGGGACCTCTTCCTTACCAAGGAAGTGCTCTACCGCTGAGCTACACAGGCAATAAATAAGAGCGGAAGACGGGACTCAAACCCGCGACCCTCAGCTTGGAAGGCTAATGCTCTATCAACTGAGCTACTTCCGCAATTTCAAACAAACCAATTCTTTTATAAATTGTTTTATTTTGTGGGCAGTGATGGATTCGAACCACCGAAGTCGAAAGACAGCTGAGTTACAGTCAGCCCCATTTGGCCACTCTGGTAACTGCCCAATAAGTTGACAGTTGAAAATTGATAGTTGACAGATAAAACTGGAAAGTGACATAAACTGTCAACTGTCAACTTTCCACTATCAACTATTTTGAGCCTCTTGTCGGATTCGAACCAACGACCCCGAGATTACAAATCACGTGCTCTGGCCAACTGAGCTAAAGAGGCATATCTGCTTCAAAAAGCAGCCATTTCGTCACCAAGGCGAAACGGCTGCAAATTTAGGCATTATTTCTTATATACCAAATTTATCTACCGTTTTTTTATTTGGCTCTGATTTTTTCTTTGAATTTAACTAACTGTTTCTCCAATGCTTCTACGCATTCGTCAATTGATTCTTCAAAGGTATCATTTACCTTTTCGGCAAAACAATCTCCGTTTTTAATAATCAACCGAATAGCAGCTTCTTTATTCTTTGCAGATTCTGGTTTTACAACCTTTAAACTAACTTCTGCCGATATAATGCCGTCGAAATACTGTTCCAACTTAGCCACTTTCTTCTGAATAAACGCTTCTAATTGATCAGTTGCATCAAAATGGATTGCTTGAATTCTAATGTTCATAATAAACCTCCTTCTTTTTGTGCTCTTGGATGAGCATGATACACTTTTTTTAATTCCTCAAAGGTTGTATGTGTGTAAATACTGGTAGAAGCCAGACTGCTATGACCGAGTAACTCTTTCACGGCGTTCAACTCCGCTCCATTATTCAACATACTTGTTGCAAACGAATGTCTTAATACGTGGGGACTGCATTTTGCCAATGTCGGAATGTCCGAAAGCCTCTTTTTTACTATCGTATAAAGAATACCCGTAGACAATTGTTCTCCATTCTTCCGGACAAAGAACCATCCGCATCCTGCGTCAACTTCACGATTTCGGACTTCAGTGTATGCAAGCATCAAGTTTTTTAATCTTTCTGCAAAAGGAATCAGCCGCTGCTTGTTACGCTTACCTGTCACCCTGATCAGCATAGCATCGTAGTCTATATCGGTATCTTGTAAACCGACCAACTCCGAACGTCTCACCCCGGTATCATACAGCATTTCAAGTACCAGACGATCCCTCACCCCTTCAAAATCCTCATCAAACCCGTCTCCATCCAACAACTCTTCCATATCCTTTTCTTTTACAAAAGTAGGTAACGGTTTCTTTGTTTTCGGACCGGTCACAAACCGTAACGGGCTTACAGAAACGAATCCCTGCTTCATAAGGAATTTAAAAAAAGATTTCAAAGAACTCAACTTCCGGTTGACAGATACGGGCGAAATCTTATTATCCAACAAAGATATAATCCAATTCCGTACAATATCCGTATCAACTTCCTCCGGCACAAATATGCCTTCCTTCTTCTCTTTTACAAAATCTTCAAACTGCTGTAAATCTTTGAAATAAGCATTAATCGTATATTCGGAATAATTCCGCTCATACCGAAGATAATCTAAAAATGAATCAATCAGCACATTCACGTTGCATCAACTTTTATGCAACGAAAATAAGAATAAGAATCCAATAAAACAAGCCTGGCAGATAGATTTTGTATTTTTATTCTTCTACCTGCTGTAATTGCTGAACGTAAACAGCACGCATAGTTTGTTTTCTCTTTGCTACAGAGGGTTTTTCGAAAGCCTGACGGTTTCTCAATTCTTTTACTACACCTGTTTTTTCGAACTTTCTTTTGAATTTCTTCAGCGCTTTTTCAATGTTTTCGCCTTCTTTTAATGGAACTACGATCATAATTTAATTTATTATATTGTTTAATTACTATATCCACAAATTGGGCAGCAAAATTACTGATTGTTTCGGGATTAGCAAAACTTTCCGTAAATATTTTTCAGAAATCCTCCAGACGGAAAGGAGGATAAGCAATACCTTTTTCGGTTATAATCGCAGTTATCAAGTCGTGAGGAGTTACATCAAAAGCCGGATTATAAGCTTTCACCCCTTCAGGAGCCATCCGCGAAGCATACCACATATCCGTAATTTCCTTGGGATTCCGTTCTTCTATCACGATCGAATCCCCATCCGGACAATTCAAATCAATAGTGGATGTCGGACCTAACACATAAAAAGGAATACCGTAATAACGAGCCAGGATCGCCACTCCCGAAGTCCCGATCTTATTAGCCGTATCGCCATTTGCCGCGACCCGGTCGCAACCGACCACGACAGCCTGTACCCAGCCTTTCCGCATGACGGTCGACGCCATATTATCACAAATCAAGGTAACATCCACACCCACCTTCTGCAATTCGTAGGCCGTCAGGCGTGCACCCTGCAACAGCGGACGCGTTTCATCGGCAAACACCTTAAAGCCATATCCACGTTCTTCTCCTAAATAAACCGGAGCGAGAGCCGTTCCATATTCCGATACCGCCAAATGACCGGCATTGCAATGTGTCAGGATTCCCATTCCCGGGCGCAACAAGGACAAGCAGTTCTCTCCTATCTTACGGCAAGCAGCCGCATCTTCCGCCCGGATCGCCTCCGCCTCGACACGCAACAGTTCCACTATTTCCGGAACAGGATTCACAGAATGGGCGACCACAACTTTTTCCATCCGGTCCAAAGCCGCAACCAAGTTGACCGCAGTAGGGCGAGAAGATGCCAGATAATCCTTGATTCGGAGAAACTCACTGCAAAAACCACCATAAGTGTTTGCCGCAATCTGTCGGCTACAAACATAAATGCCATAGGCAGCAGCTATCCCGATAGCCGGCGCCCCGCGCACCTTTAATCTATATATAGCCTCCCAAATCTCTTCTGCAGAAGAAAGGGAAACATAGACTTCAGATCCCGGCAAGCAGGTCTGGTCCAAGATAATCACAGCACTCCCGTCCTGACTCAAACGGACCGTCTTTAAATCTGTTATGTCTACATTCATAAAAGAGAACTATTATGGATGCGAAAATAAGCAATTCCGATGAGATGAAAAATGTTTTGCAGGTTAAAAGTATCCCAACAAGAATCGCTCTTTCAATTCTATCAAATCGTCACTACTATCCCTTCAGTTAGAATAAGATTCGTCCGGCTAGATATAATACCGTAATCGAGCAGTTCCAAACCCAACATTTCCGAAAGATACTGCCAATAATTTTTCGTCGTCCCGACATGTATCTTATCGGTAATCGATGCACCCAAAGTATCTCTCCTGTTTTAATTGAAAAATTTACCGTACCTTTGTACAATTCTTATTCACTGTAAAAATATGGAAATCGCAGCATTAGTTTCGGGAGGAGTAGATAGCTCCGTAGTCGTCCACCAGTTGAAAGAGGCAGGATACGATCCTACCATTTTCTATATCCGTATCGGCATGGAAGATAAAGACGGATATATAGACTGCCCTGCCGAAGAAGATATTGAAATCACCTCTTATATCGCCAAGAAGTACGGTTGCCGGTTTGAAATCGTCTCCTTGCACGACGAATATTGGGATCGTGTCGTGAGCTACACCATTGATTCCGTAAAACGCGGACTCACCCCCAACCCGGATATGATGTGCAATAAATATATCAAATTCGGCTGCTTCGAAGAGAAATGGGGAAAGGATTTCGATAAAATAGCGACCGGCCATTATGCCACGACAACCGAAATAGACGGTAAAGTATGGCTTTCCACCGCCAAGGATCCGGTAAAAGATCAGACCGACTTCCTCGGCCAAATCACTCGTTTGCAAATACAGAAATTAATGTTCCCGATCGGACATCTCATGAAAAGCGAAGTCCGAGCTATAGCCGAACAACAAAAACTGCCGAGTGCCAAACGGAAAGACAGCCAGGGAATCTGCTTCTTAGGCAAGATCAACTATAATGATTTCATCGAACGCTACCTGGGCAAACGAACCGGAAAGATCGTCGAACTGGAAACAGGCAAGGTGTTAGGCAAACACAACGGCTACTGGTTCCACACCATCGGACAGCGTAAGGGTTTAGGCTTGAGCGGAGGACCGTGGTTCGTTATCAAAAAGGACATCAAGCGGAACATTATCTATGTTTCCAACGGTTATGATCCGGAAACACAGTACGGCAAGATTATCAACATGCACGGCTTCGACTTCATCACCGAAGACCCATGGGGAGAATTTGAGGACGAGAAAGAGATCACTTTCAAGATCCGTCACACACCGGACTTCACACACGGCCGCATCCGTCGCATCGGAGACTTATACCGCATCGAATCCGACAACAAAATCCAAGGAATAGCCCCCGGACAGTACGGAGTAGTCTACGACAAAGACCATCGTCTTTGCCTCGGCAGTGGCATGATTATTGATGAAGAGAAATAGGCAAATTGCTAATTATTATTTTTGGCCGTAATATTCAAATTAAGTAAAGATGGAGGCAACAAGTAAAAAAGAAACGGTAAAAACATAAGTATGACGGTCTATGGGAGTGCCATTATACAATCAGACCGGTTATTAGTCTGAAGCCAAAACGAAACAGAGCTTATACTCCTTTTTACCGATACCGGTACGCATGCTGATCCATTCTGACCTATAGATTAAACCAATAATTCATCTTAATCATATCAAGCGAGAAGGTTCTCGCTCTTTTTCATGCAGACAAAGTTAAGAATCATATGGAAATAAAAAGGCTGCTCATCCCGCAGGATTGCAGCCTTTCCTTGATATATGCATTAATTAAATAGTATACAGAGAACTGATAGATTCACCGCTACAAACACGACGGATGGCTTCGGCAAACATATCGGCAACAGACAACACTTTCACCTTTTCGCATTTCTTTGCATAAGGGATAGAATCCGTAAAGATCATTTCAGTCAAAGCAGACTGGTCTACACGTGTAGAAGCCGGGTCGGACATAACGGCATGACTGGCGATGGCACGCACGGATTTAGCACCGTTTTCGAGCATCAGGTTGGCAGCCTTCGTAATAGTACCGGCCGTATCCACCATATCGTCGATCAAAAGTACATCCAAACCTTTCACATCACCGATGATACGCATTTCGGCCACTTCATTGGCACGCAGACGTGACTTGTGGCAAATAACCATCGGCAAACCCAGGTATTTGGAATAACTGCTGGCACGTTTAGTTCCTCCAACATCCGGTGTAGCGATACACAGGTTATCCAGAGGCAATGATGTTTTAATGTAATCCAGGAAAATGGAAGATGCATACAAGTGGTCGACCGGAACATTAAAGAATCCCTGAATCTGATCGGCATGCAGGTCCATCGTAATCAAGCGGTCGATACCGGCAGTACTCAGCATGTCTGCGATCAGCTTGGCCCCGATAGAAACACGCGGTTTATCTTTTCTATCCTGACGTGCCCAACCGAAATAAGGAATAACTGCGATTACAGAGTGTGCTGAAGCACGCTTGGCAGCATCGATCATCAGGAGAAGCTCCATCAGATTATCAGAGTTAGGAAACGTTGATTGTACCAGGAATACATCGCGACCGCGAATCGACTCTTCATAAGAGACGGCAAATTCACCATCGGCAAAGTGTTGAATGTTCATCTGTCCCAGCGGACAACCAAGACTATTGCAAATTTTCTCTGCAAGATACCGGGAGTTAGTTCCCGAAAACACCAAGAAAGGAGTTTGTGCACTCATTATTCCGAATATTTATCTTAAGTAAATAGATTTGAATTGTGAGTGCAAAGGTACAAAACAATTATGATTTATGATTTATGATTTATGATTTATTACCAAACACATCGGTCAGAGCAGATCATAAATCACAAACCATAAATCATAAATCAATATGTAAACTTCAGTAAACGACCGGAATAAGCAGGTATAACGACCTGATAGGGCCAAGCAGCCGTCAATGTGCTGATACAGTTCTCTCCAGTCATCAGATCGGTCTGTACGGCAGCTTTGTTGTCCCCGAAATCAAGTGCCTTGAATGCCTCGTCAGGAATTTGGATGCGTACCGTCTGCTCTGCCTTGTCAAAGTTGACCACCACTAACAACACTTCATTCTGATATTTACGCATGAACACGAATTGACGGTGTGAATTAAAATACGGATTGCTCAGGTTTGCATACATCAAATCATAGAAAACTCCTTCCGTGATAACCCGTTCGGACTTTGATATATTCAAGATCTTTGCGTACACCTCGCGCAACTGCCGTTGTTCGGCAGTCAGTTTGCCGCCATCGAAAGCTCCCTCGTTTATCCAGTTACGCAAGCTGGCAAGACTCCAGTAATCAAAAATCGTCGTGCGCCCATCACGTCCGCTGAACCCTTCATCGTCCATTCCCGGCTCTCCTAACTCCTGTCCGCTGTAGATCATCACCGGATTGGTATTCATCATAGCCGACACGATCATCCCCGGAATTCCCGGACGCGGATCACCGGCAAAGAAGTAAGAAGCGATACGCTGCTCGTCATGGTTTTCAAGGAAGTTCAACATATTATGCTGGATGCCTTCGAGTGACTGCCAGCATCCGGAGATATTGCTTGCCGGAGCCTGGTTACACATGACCGCCCGTACCGTATCGTACAGTCCGACCTTATCATACAAATAATCAAAATGTCCGTTCCAGATATAATTGCGATATTCTGCCGGATTATAAACTTCGGCAATAAAACAAACATCATAAGCCTGTTTCACCTTCGGGATCACCCAGTTCCAGAATTCAACCGGAACCATTTCCGCCATATCGCACCGGAAACCGTCTATCCCTTTTTCCGCCCAGAAAAGCAGGATATCCAGCATCTTCGCCCATGTATTGGGAACCGGATCAAAATGCAGGGTACGGCCGTTCACATAATCAACACCATAATTCAACTTGACCGTCTCATACCAGTCGTTTTGTCCGGGACAGGTACTGAAGCAATCATTCCCCGTGACTTTCGCCGGAAATTCACTATATTCAAAATCTTCCTGCTGAGCACCGAATTGCAGACACAAAGTCTGCCCCGGTATATAATAGAAATTATTATTAGGATCGAAAGCTTTCGAAGTATTGTCTTTTTGCCCCAAGTCTTCCACATATGCCATCTTGGCATCCGAATAATACTGGCGGGCCACATGATTAGGTACGAAATCGATGATTACTTTCATTCCGGCTTCATGCGTCCTTCTGACCAGCGATTCGAATTCTTTCATACGGTCAGGCACATTATCGGCCAGGTCCGGGTCTATATCATAATAATCTTTGATCGCATAAGGCGAGCCGGCATTCCCCTTTACGACTGCCGCATGGTCTCTTCGTATCTGGTAAGCCGTATAATCAGTATTCGTTGCATGTTCGATCACTCCGGTATACCAGATATGGGTGGTTCCCAACTCCTTAATCTTGGACAAAGCAACCGGCGTAAAGTCCGAAAACTTTCCTACTCCGTTTTCAACTTTACTTCCATTCTTCACCAGGGATGATTTCATATTTCCAAACCAACGTGGAAAGACCTGATATATTACCATCTTATTTGCCTGTTTCATCGCGTTATTTGCCAACTTAGTTAATATTTGGGGTGAACACCGGAACTTCCGGAAAAAACTATGGCATCAAGGCGTTGTTTCTTCTTGCCATAATAGCGTTCACCAAGGTTTCATATTTATTTTCTTTTATCACGACCTCGAATGCCCGGATCGCCGCAGCATATCCGATACCCGCGATCTCATCCACATTTTCCAGATCGAATGTCTTATACATACCGAACTCCTCCGCCTCGATCAGGACATCGCACATCTCGCGGTCCTCCAACGTGTTTGCCCGGAACATATAGTGGTAGGAACGTTCCGCGATATGGAAAATCGTCTGCTTGTACTTTTGCGGGACAAGGGGACTGACATTCACACCGATGATACGTTCACACTCTTCACGGATGATCGAAACCGGGAAATTATGGAAAAGACCTCCGTCAACATAATGCACTCCGTTTATCACGACCGGGCTAAAGATAATCGGAATACTACAGGAAGCGGTCACCGCCTCTACGATGGGGCCGCTACGAAACTCATGGCTCTCGCCATTGTCAAGATCGGTCGCCACGACAACCAAAGGAGTTTTCAGCTCTTCAAACGTTTTAGCCCTCAAATGACGACGAAGGAAATAGCGGAACCGCTTGCTGTCGAACAATCCCGATTTCGGGATTTGCAACTGGGCGAATTCGGAAAACTCACGTCCGGTAAAGAGTTCTTTAATTTCGTCGGACGTATAGCCATCGGCAAACAAAGCACCCATCAACGAACCGACACTCGTACCAACGATGATATCCGGCTTCAGACCGCATTCTTCCAGTAATCTAAAAACTCCGATATGAGCGAAACCTTTCGCTCCTCCTCCGCTCAAAGCCAAGCCTAATTTACAGGTCTTATGGTTCGTTTCTTCCGTCATTTGCGTTTTCATTCTTATTCTGTGACAAATATGCTGTTTTTTTTAGAATGAAACATTATTATTTACGAAAAAGTTTCTCTACTTCTTTATTTTTGTTATATTTACAGATGAACAATAAAGGATCGTAAGACGCTAAGTGTCAAAACGATTAAATTCGTATTAATTTTAAATCTCATTGCTATGATTACACCTATTTTTTGGATCATACCGGTAGCCTCCATCCTGGCACTGGTATTTGCTTGGTTCTTCTTCAGGCAGATGATGAAAGAGAGTGAAGGGACGGAGTTAATGGCAAAAATAGCCCGGCACGTACGCAAAGGAGCTATGTCATACCTGAAACAACAATACAAGGTTGTCGCTTCGGTGTTTCTCGCCCTGGTGGTTTTATTCTCCATCATGGCGTATGGATTCGGAGTACAAAACGAATGGGTTCCGATCGCTTTCCTGACCGGCGGTTTCTTCTCTGGTCTTGCCGGTTTCTTAGGAATGAAGACGGCTACTTACGCATCCGCCCGTACCGCCAATGCCGCCCGGTCGTCTTTGAATAGCGGCTTGCAGGTTGCTTTCAGGAGCGGTGCCGTAATGGGGCTGGTTGTCGTCGGCCTCGGCTTGCTGGACATTTCGTTCTGGTACATATTATTGAATATCTGCATTCCAGCAGAAACGATGGATGCCACACATAAACTGACCATCATAACCACCACCATGCTGACCTTCGGTATGGGAGCTTCCACACAGGCACTCTTCGCCCGTGTCGGCGGTGGTATCTACACAAAAGCAGCCGATGTCGGAGCCGACCTGGTCGGCAAAGTCGAAGCCGGCATCCCCGAAGACGACCCGCGCAACCCGGCAACCATTGCCGACAATGTGGGAGACAACGTCGGAGATGTGGCCGGCATGGGGGCGGATTTGTACGAATCATATTGCGGTTCCATTCTGGCAACCTCCGCATTGGGTGCTGCCGCATTCGTGGCGTCCGGCGACGTAGAGATGCAATACAAGGCGGTCGTGGCGCCGATGCTGATCGCCGCGGTCGGGATCGTATTGTCGATCATCGGCATCTTCGCCGTCCGCACGAAGGAAAATGCGACTATACGCGAGCTGCTGAAAGCGCTTGCCATAGGGACAAACCTAAGTTCCGTGTTGATCGCCCTCTCCACTTTCGGCATTCTTTATTTGTTAGAGTTGGACAATTGGTTCTGGATCAGTTGTTCGGTCATAATCGGATTGTTGGTAGGGATCGTGATCGGCCAATCGACGGAATACTATACTTCCCAGTCTTATAAGCCCACCCAGCGGGTTTCAGAGGCCGGACTGACCGGACCGGCAACGGTGATTATCTCCGGCTTGGGACTGGGCATGCTATCGACCGCCATTCCGGTACTGGCCGTAGTAGCCGGGATCATCTGTTCGTTCCTTTTTGCTTCCGGCTTCGATTTCAACAATGTAGGGATGGGGTTGTACGGCATCGGCATCGCCGCCGTCGGGATGCTCTCGACATTAGGGATCACTTTGGCTACGGACGCTTACGGGCCTATTGCCGACAATGCCGGCGGCAATGCGGAAATGTCCGGCTTGGGCAAAGAAGTACGCAAACGTACGGATGCGCTCGACTCCTTAGGCAACACGACCGCCGCAACAGGCAAAGGGTTTGCGATCGGCTCGGCAGCCTTGACTGGCTTGGCTTTGCTGGCTTCTTACGTGGAAGAGATTAAAATAGGCTTGCTCCGGTTGGGCGAAACAGTCCTGACATTTTCCGACGGCAAAGCCATCGAGGTATCAAAAGCCTCTTTCTCCGACTTTATGATCTATTATGATGTCACACTTATGAACCCGAAGGTGTTGGCGGGGATGTTCCTCGGCTCCATGATGGCTTTCATGTTCTGCGGGTTGACAATGAATGCAGTCGGACGGGCAGCCGGACACATGGTGGAGGAAGTACGCCGCCAGTTCCGTGAAATCCCCGGAATACTAACAGGAAAAGCCGAACCCGATTACGCCCGTTGCGTGGCCATCTCGACAAAAGGGGCGCAGCACGAGATGGTGACCCCTTCCCTGTTAGCCATCATCGCACCGATCCTCACCGGTCTGATATTCGGAGTGACAGGAGTGGTCGGACTGCTGATCGGCGGCCTGAGCACCGGGTTCGTACTGGCGATCTTCATGGCCAATTCGGGAGGCGCCTGGGACAACGCCAAGAAACATATCGAAGAAGGAAACCACGGCGGCAAGGGCAGCGAAGCCCATAAGGCGACAGTCGTAGGCGATACGGTCGGCGACCCGTTCAAAGACACCTCCGGTCCCAGCCTCAACATCCTGATCAAGCTGATGAGCATGGTAGCGATCGTCATGGCAGGATTGACAGTAGCCTGGAGTTTGTTCTGATCGGGTGATAGGTGATAGGTGAAAAGGCCTTTTTGTAAAACTTTTCTGAGTTTGAATTAAAAAACGTCACCTTAAAGGCGGCGTTTTTTAATTCATTTTTCCTAAACTTTTACAGAAACGGGGGTTTACCTATCACCTATCACCATAAATCACTGATAATCAATAATAGCATTTCTTAATACACCTTTTTTATTTATCCCACGCGATGAAATGTTTGAATCTTCATTTACGCCCTCATTCGAAAGGACAGACACCCCAAAAAGGCTACCGTAAAGCTATGCTTTATGAAGGCTAAAGCTATGGGTTACGCAACCTAATGCATAGCTTTAGAGAAGCTGGTGCATTGCCGAACGGGATGCGCCGGGACAAATCGTTTCCTACTCATCTATTTTTAACTACCGGATGAAAGCATTCATGGAGAATTGCATGTATCTTTGCAGCCGGTATAACATAAAAACAATCTGTATGTCAATCTCACGCTTCAATGCAGTGGAGAAAGCATCCAACCGAAAGGCAGTGGAAGCCATTACTCCCAATCAGAAAGTATCCGAATATTATGGTGAGAACGTCTTCAACCGGAAGGCAATGCAAAAGTATCTCTCCAAGGAAACCTACAAAGCCCTGACCCATGCCATCGACAACGGAACCCCTATCGACCGCGAAATAGCCAATCATGTGGCTGCCGGCATGCGTATGTGGGCACTGGAAAAAGGAGTCACACATTACACACACTGGTTCCAGCCTCTTACCGACGGGACAGCCGAAAAGCACGACGCATTCGTCGAACATGACGGCGGCGGCGGCATGATCGAAGAATTCAGCGGCAAGCTGCTCGCACAACAGGAGCCGGACGCATCCAGCTTCCCCAACGGCGGATTGCGCAACACGTTCGAAGCCCGCGGCTATTCGGCCTGGGACCCCTCCTCACCTGCGTTTATCGTAGACGACACCTTGTGTATCCCGACCGTATTCATCGCCTATACCGGTGAAGCGCTGGACTACAAGACCCCGCTGATCCGCTCCATCGAAGCCTTGAACAAGGCTGCCAAAGATGTCTGCCATTATTTCAACGAAGACGTCAATAAAGTCATCACCTATTTAGGTTGGGAACAGGAGTATTTCCTGGTAGACGAAGACCTCTATTCCGCCCGTCCCGACCTGTCGCTGACGGAACGTACTCTCTTAGGACACGAAAGCGCGAAGAACCAGCAATTGGACGACCACTATTTCGGAGCCATTCCCTCCCGTGTACAGGAGTTTATGAAAGACCTGGAAACAGAATGCTACAAGTTGGGCATCCCAGTCAAGACACGCCATAACGAGGTTGCCCCGAACCAGTTCGAGCTAGCGCCTATTTACGAGGAATGCAACCTCGCCAACGACCACAACCAATTGTTGATGTCGGTGATGAAACGTGTTTCCCGCCGCCACAACTTCCGCGTGCTGCTCCACGAAAAGCCTTTTATGGGTGTGAACGGTTCGGGCAAGCACTGCAACTGGTCGATGGGAACCGATACGGGTATCAACCTCTTCTCTCCGGGAAAGGACCGGGAAGACAACCTGCGTTTCATCACATTCGTGGTCAACTCGCTGATGGCCGTTTATAAATACAACGCCTTGCTGAAAGCCAGTATCGCTTCGGCTACCAACGCGCACCGCCTGGGCGCCAACGAAGCGCCTCCCGCCATCATCTCATCCTTCTTAGGAACACAGATCACCGAAATTCTGGACAAGTTCGAGAACTGTTCCATCGAAGACGCTATCGAGGTGGACGACAAGAAACGCCTGCATCTCGGCTTCGGACAGATCCCTGAACTGCTGTTAGACAATACGGACCGTAACCGCACCTCTCCTTTTGCTTTCACCGGAAACCGTTTCGAATTCCGTGCATTGGGATCGTCGGCCAACTGCGGTTCAGCGATGTTGGCACTGAACTCTGCCGTAGCCTACCAGCTCCACCAGTTCAAACAGGATGTCGAAGCCTTGCGTGCCGAAGGAAAGAGCAAAGAGGCCGCCATCTTCGAAGTGCTGAAAGCCTATATCAAGGAATCCAAACCGATCCGTTTCGACGGGAACGGCTACGGCGACGAATGGAAGGAAGAAGCTGCCCGCCGCGGCCTGGATTGCGAAAACAGCGTTCCGTTACAATACGATGCTTACCTGAAACCGGAAGTTATCCGGATGTTCAAGGAAACGGGTGTACTGAGCGAAAAGGAATTGGAAGCCCGCAACGAAGTGAAATGGGAAATCTATATCAAAAAGGTACAGATCGAAGCTCGTGTCCTTGGCGACCTATCGCTCAACCATATCATCCCGGTTGCCGTCCGCTACCAGTCATTGCTATTGGACAACATCGCCAAGCTGAAAGAGACTTTCGGCGGATATCCGGAATATGACGATATGTCGGAAGAGCCCCGACGCCTGGTTCGCAAGATTGCCGGACATATCTGTTCCGTCACTCGCATGGTGGACGAAATGGTGGAAGCCCGCAAAAAAGCAAACCGTATCACGGATTTGCGTACCAAAGCGATCGCTTACCATGATACCGTCGCTCCCTATCTGGACGAAATCCGTAGCCACATCGACGACCTGGAGCTGATGGTCGATAACCAGATGTGGCCGTTGCCGAAATATAGGGAACTGTTGTTCATTCGTTAATTTACATTAATCATTTAATTATTATATAAGTATGAATAGTTCGTATCTACGAATTATTCATACCTTTGTTTTTATAATCACTTAAATCTACGTGAATATGAAAACAAAAGCATTCCTTCCCGCTATCGTTTTCCTTCTGGCAAGCCTTGCAAGTTGTAATTCCTCCGTTCCGAAATCGTTGGTAACTGACGACGGCAGTGTCAGGATAATCGAAAACCCGGACGGCCCGCTTTACATCTGCGACCTGAAAGCGGCAGGCGATACGATTGATATCCCACTTAGCGAACTGGTCGAAGATTGCCGGATCGTGCGTTTTGAAACCTCCGACGAGGCCCTGTTCAAGGCCTGGTGGATCGAGGTGAGCGATAACTACATTTGCGTACGACAGCAATCCAACGTGGTCAAGCTATACGACAAGGACGGAAAATTCCTCTGCAACATAGGTGCAATGGGAAACGGACCGGGCGAGTATCCGGTGACTATCTACGACGGGAGTATCGACGAACGAGGCGGCCATATATTCCTCTCTCTCTTTTATGGGAAGAAAATCATGATGTACGGCCTTGACGGGAAATGGATAAAAGATATCAATCTTCCCGGACAAATCAACAAACCGAAAATCGAGGTCAATGCCGACGGTACGCTCTCGGTCGTACACATGCCTTTTGAAGAAGGGACGCCGATCGCTTTCCGGATGGACACGGACGGGAACATCCTATCACAGATACCGGCACTCGACTATATGTTGGCAGGAAATTTCGACAATGAGATATTTTCCTACCGGAATACCGGGACATTCGACTTCTTTTATACCGGCATCGACACGACTTTCACATACGATACGGAAGCAAACAAGCTGATCCCCCGTTTCACGATGAACTTCCCCGGTTTTGCTCAAAAACCTATCCATATCTACACGGAACTGCCCAATCATATCCTCATCCACTACTACACTTGGGATAAAGGCCGGTTCACACCCGGAGGAGACATACTGGTAGATAAGATGAAAATGTCATCTTCCCAATATCACCTGGTCAACGACTTCTACGGGAATCTCCCGATTCCCAATCCGAACAACCACTTCAACAAGGGCAGATTCATTTTCAATGTCGAACCGGCTGCACTTCAGGATATGATCGAAGCCCATCTCGCCTCCGGCAAATGTCCTCCCGAAGCGAAAGCCCAACTGAAAGAATTGGCTGCTACGCTCCATGAGAACGACAATAACCTGATGTTTGTGGGAAAGCTGAAGAGGTAAAAAGAAGTCTGTTGATTAACGGCAAACTTTTATCCGGGAAGTCCGGGTAATACCGTTCTCATTATAGGCATCTATCGTAAAATAATAAGCAACCCCTTTATTCAGACTTCCGATTTCCAATGTATTTTCTCCCATCACCTGGAAATTATTATACAATTTGTCTCCGGCTATTCCGTAGCGAACAATATACCCCTGAGCATCCGGAACAGCCTCCCAACAAAGACGCGCCTTGCACGGATCGGCCTCATCCCTTTCCACCGTGAAATCATTTACGGCACGCGGAGTACTCCCCTGACCTTTTCCAAAAATTCTCAAATCGCGTACGGAAAAATTTTCCGACACCATATACTCCTTGTTTTGCAACTTGATATACCGGGCTTTGAACGGTTCTTCAAACTCGATATAATCATGAGGAGTGTCTGTTTTCTTTGTACCATAGTCCACCACCAAAGACCAATCTTCGCCATTTACCGAAGCGTAAATCAGATAGCTCTGGTAAACTCCGGAGACAGCACCTTTTTGATTAGCCCCGTATTCATCGAAATTCACCTGAATAGCATGGATAGACGAAAGCCGTTGCAAATCTACTTGTGCCCACTCCATGTCACGGTTCGATTGGGCGACCCAAGCCGTACGGGCGTCCTCATCCACTATATTTTCTGCCGGATAACCTTCCAGCGAAGAAGATACGCTCACTTTTTTTCCATACGAAAGCAACATCCACCCGGGTTGATATTCACCGGCGATCTGTTCCTTTCCTCCGGGCAGGAACATCGGGTAATCTCCTAAATAGGTGTTCGTAAACAAATAGCCGTCTTTATCAAAGCCGGACGGATAGAAAGAGACCCTGCGTTCAAACATATGCCGGACGGAAATTGAATTGGTCGCGGCTTTCCAATAGTTCTCACTACCGGCCGTAAAGATACAACCATGTCCCGCCCCTCCGATAAAACCGGTCGGTTTATAAGAAACCGGACTGTTCTCCATATAGGTAAAAGGCCCGGCGGGAGAAGTCCCGTACAGAAAAATCAGTATATCATCGTACCTCCCCCATGTCCCTTATTCATTTGAGGCGGATAGCCATGATCCTTGGACAATCTATTGGATTCATTTCTGTGGTAAGCTAACCGAATCATTCCTTTCTCCCAACCCCGCTCCTCAAGAAATATTAGCAGACGAACATGTACGGCAACTCGTCCGCATCCGTCTATTCGAAGAGATATACAGTAGTTTTGCCAGAGGTTACATAAAAGAATATCTGGCTTATTCATCCATGTGCTTATATACGTTTCTCTCAACTTTCATTTTTCAGGAACAGTTCCGCCATATCGATCTTCCGACCCACAAAGAAAATTCATTCTCGATGCGAGTTATCTATTACTTACAAGAACACGTGGAAACCAATCTGACCTTAAAAGATTTAGCGGAATATTTCAAATATTCGGAATCTCACTTTTCCACCTTATTCCAGAAAGAAACGGGTACTTCCCCCATCAATTACTTTACACGCCTAAAAATACAGAAAGCCTGTCAGTATATCGAACTTACGGATATGAAACTGAACGAAATTGCGATGCGGCTCGGATTCGAGGAGCAGGCCTATTTCTCCCGTGTCTTTACCAAAGTTATGGGAATATCTCCTTCCTCTTATCGGAAAAAAGAAGCCGATAACAGATAAATAAAAAGAAAGCCGGAGAAGGAACATTCCCTCCGGCTTACCACGTGATTTGAAATAAATCTATTGGAAATTAAGAATCGAAAAATGCAGCACACATCCGCTATTCCCGACCAAATCAATGATAACCTCATTGCGGTTCTCCAACCTGATTTTCTTGGCATCGACGACATCCTTTTTCTCCTCGGAAGCCTGGTAATAGAGTGTGGCGGTATAGCCCTTTCTGTTTTTCAGAAAATCAATGGGTAAGGAGATTTGTTTTTTGTCTCCGGCATTCAACATGCTTACATACCAATCGGAACCCGAACGGCGGGCGACCACAGCATATTTTCCCATTTCTCCCTCCAGGAAGCGAGTTTCGTCCCATACGGTCGGAATAGAATTATAGAAACGGGTTGCAGCATCTGTTTTGATCACAGACTCGGCAGAGCCTGCACCACCGGCGCGTCTCGGTGATTTTTCGGGACGGTCATACCAATAGACAAACTGCCAGGGACTGTAAATAGCGACTAATTTAGCTAACTGGGCAGCACGTCCGCCCATCTTTTCCGTGACTCTTTCCGCAAAATAACAATTGGTATAGTCACCCGCTCCGCAGATCATGCGATTATATAATGTATAGATGGCCTGGTCCAGCGACGGACTTTCTTCGTCGCCACGGATACCTTCCTGAGTCAGTAAATTCGGATACGTGCGCGAATAGCCTGTCAAACGATACTCATCGTGGATATCAACCATCAATCCATATTTGGCGGCTTTGCGTACTGCCTGATGCAACCATGCCGTAGCGTATTGGTCGCCCACATTCACAAAACCATATTTTACACCTTTGATCCCCCATTTCTTATATAAAGGCAGAATTTCATCCAGTTGCTGATGCAGTGCCTTTTTATTCACATATACCAATATGCCAACACCTTTTGAATCGGCATATTCTATTACTTTAGGCAAATCGAGCGGGCCCTTCGAACGGGCCGGATCAATCGTAACGGTAGTCGCATCCGATTTTACGTCTTCTTCCGCCCCATACCAACCGGCATCAAACAGTACATAGGCTATATTGTTTTCTGCTGCAAAATCAATACAAGCCATACTGCCAGCCGTTGTCAATGTAACTTCACGAATTACCTGTCCGGGCTTGATCCAGCTAGTGTTCGCAATCTGATTAGGTTCGTTCAGGTTAAGTATGAAGTAATCATTCTCGACCAATTTTCCAGGAAGGGCTGACAAGCGGAAAAGCCGCTTGCTCACCAACACGCATGGACGGAGTTTTCTTAATAACAAGACACGCACCACCGCCCGGAGCCAACTTCAATGCCAGTTTATCATTGTTTGTCAGTTGCCGAGTCGTAACTTTCAAGCTTTCCCGGTTTGTCAGATAGTGAGCATCGTCGCCGTCTTCGATGACTTCAACAGTATATTTTCCTTTTTCCAAGAAAGAAAGAGGCAGATCTATCGTCCTTCCGGACTCATTCGTGGCCGCACCGACTAAGTAGGCATCCTCCGTTTCACGCATCATCACGATATACTCCCCGATTTCACCGGCCAGGGTACGGCTCTCTTTCCACGGCATCTTCTGGGCAGACAGGAAGTTCAACAAAGCCGGATACTTCCGGTAGTATTCTGGAATATCCGGCAAAATAGTCACGCCAGAAAAAGCAATCAACGTACGGGCAGCTTCCGAAACCAGTGTGGAAGGAACCGGCTGACTCTCGTCCACACGTGTCGTATGCCCTTGGCGAAGGTCGAACATTCCGTTGTTCATATCGATCGGACCGGCAACCATATTGACGAAAACGGTCGTTACAAATGTTTTAGGCTCGAACACATGATGTCCATCCAATTGGGCATGGCAATATTCGCGTGTCACAGCGTTCGGCCAAGTACGCATTTGTCCGTATGGATGAACCGGACCGTCATGGAAATCGACCAACAAGTGATTTTGAGCGCAAAGTTCCGTGATCTTTTTCGTCCATTGGTTCTTTTCTTCCTGCGTTCCGCTCATAAATCCATATTTAACCCCGGCTGCTCCCCAATCGCCATACTGTTTCAAAGTCTTTTCTATCGGATATTTCCGGCCTCCGACATCATTCAGATAAAGCCAAATTCCGACACCTTTCTCTTTTCCATATTTCAACAGCCGTTGCACATCCTGCGCTTTTTCTCCTTTAACCGGATCGGAATCCGATTCGAATTCCGGTCCATACCAATTGGCATCCAACACCAGGTATTTGAAACCCTGCTCGGCAGCGAAATCGACCATTCGTACCCAGGAAGGATAAGACATCCCGTATGTAAATCCATCCCACACAGCTCCGTTGATACGCCAGTCCCAGACAGCCAATCCCGGTTTCACCCACGAAAAATCATAACGAGAGTCGGGATCCGGATTCAGCAACTCCAACAAATGGGAATCGGTCAACACGCCAGGTGTCGTCCCATACAAAACGACACGCCAGGCTGATGTATATCCCGGCGACAGACTGGTCGGCTTGGAAGCGACCGAAAAGAGCGATTCCCCCCCCTTAGATTGTAAAACAAGAGGTGCTCCTGTTTCCAGGCAGGCTTCATGGATTGCCATATAATGTTTATCACCCGCCTTCACGGTCATCACCGGCAAACGGGTTCCATCTGTTTCCGTCAACTTTTCGGGTCCTATATTATGATTTTCGCCATTATAGAACCATGCCGTATAATCTCCTGCAAAGTTATAGGCCGTCAATTCAGACTGTACATTTACACGCGGTCCTTCGCCATCCGGTATTTTATAACAGAATGCAAAGCCGTCATTATATCCACGGACAACCAGCTGCATCCGCTCCGGTTGTCCGGCCGGATTCACCAAATCGATCACCAATTCATTAAAATGATCTTCAACCACAGCCCGTTTACCCCAAAGCGGTTTCCATTCATCCCGTACTTTCCGGTCGGATACTTTCTCTATTTTCCAACCGGAAGAAGGAACCGTCTCCTGTGATTCCAATTTGAAACCCAGCGGAGATTCTTTGATCAATATTTCTCTATTAGCTGCAAAAGTGTAGGTCAGCAAACCGTCGTTATGTCGCTGAATAGCCATCTTCAACTTTTTATCGGGAGAGAAAACCTGATAAAGTTTGGGAAGATATTGGGCCCAAACGCTGTCCCCCTCCAGCCAAACGAATAGCAGCAAAACTAATGTCACAAATCTTGCATTCATAATATGTTTTTCTAGGTATTAATATTAGATCCACTCCATTAAACGATTATACTTTCATGGTCCTTGAATTGTAAATCATAATCTCTCGGACAAATATATGAACAAAAAGAAGGTTTCCATCACAGAGACCTTCTTTTTCTTAAACAAATGTGTCTAACCTAAATATGTTATAGTGTTATTGGTGTGCCGTTATAGAAGTCCAAGATTTTGGTGCGGAAAATGAAGTCATACTTGGCCTGAGCCTGTTCGGACAAGCTCTGGGCATACTTCGTTTTGGCTTCGCTGTATTCAAAAACCGTACTCTTACCGGCGGCATAACGGTCTTCGGCATAAGAGAAAGCTTCCTTGCTAGCGAGGACAGATTTGTCGGATGCGGTATATTTCTCCTGGGCAGCAGTCGCATTGTAGTAGGCTTGCTGGATTTCTTTATACAACACCTTCTTCGTATTCTCCATCATCAACTCCCGGTTCCGGATATTGATACGGGCGGAGCGGACACTGTTACGAACCTGAAAGCGGTTGAACAGCGGGATACTCAAGCTGAACCCGATCGTCTTACGCCCGTTATTCTTCAACTGGTCGCTAAAAGGAAGATTCGTATATTCGCCATCACCGGAATAATGGTAATAGCCGTTGCTGTAGCTGGCGCCGAAATTCAGTTTCGGATAATAACCTGCCCGAGCCACTTTCAGCATTTTCTTCTGGCTTTCCAAGAGAAATTCCTGCTCCTTGATCTGCGGCTTGAAAGCGACAGCATGATCATAGACATTGTCCGGAGGAAGGATGCTGCCCATATACTGTTCAACCGCATCTTCTATTTCAGGGACTACGATATCGAAATTTTCACCGTCGCGTTCCAGTTCGAGACTTTGCGTCAAGTCGAGCAATGCCAGTTTCACATTGTTACGCGCTTCGGTCAGCGAGACTTCGTCCTTCGCTAGCTGCGCTTTCATATCGTATAACTGGGAAAGGGGAACCTTCCCGTTCTTTACCAATGCTTCGGTTTTCACGACCTGCTCATTGCTCAGCGCAACCTGCAACTCGGCAATCTTTTGGACTTCCTTATTATACAAAACCTGCAAATAGTAGGAAGCAACATTAATCGACAAGTCTTCCTTCGCCTTATTCAAAGTCTCGACAGCCGCTTTCAAGTCCAGCTTACGGGCAGCGATATCGTTGGGAATACGCAAGCCATCGAATATCGGCATGCTCAAAGAGACAGATGCCGAAGTATTAGCCGAGTTCTGATCCACAATCACACCTGATTTGGAAGGAGAACGCCCGAAGTCGAAGTTCTGTCCGATATTGGCATTCAGATCGGGCAACCAACTGAATTTGCTGGTGTTCAATTCCACTTTCCGGCTTTCCTGGTCCTGCTCTCTCTGCTTCAGTTCGATGTTATGTTCGATCGCATAGCGGATACATTCTTCCAGAGACCATTGTTTGGCAGGTTCCTGTCCCCGAGCCAAAGAACCGGAAAGAAATAAAGCCGTAGCGATTATTAATCGTTTTCTCATCATTTTACTGTTTACAATTATTTCTTATTCGGATTGACAATCGCCCCGCGTACCTTTTCGTTTTCGGCGAGACCTTCCTTTATCTCGATCTTAATGCCATCGGACAAGCCTACTTTGACAGCCCGTTTCTCAAACACTTGTTCTGGCTTTTCCGCTTTTACTACTTGTACGAAAGTAGAATCACCGCTAAACTCGACACAGCTTTCGGGTACGGACAATACATTCTCCGCACGCTTCAACACAATCTCGGCGTTGGCACTGTAGCCGGCACGGATAAAGGCATCGCCTGGCATATGTACGGCTGCCTTCACCTCAAACAGCACAGCCCCGTTCTCTTCCACTCCCTTAGGAGCCACATACTCCAGTTCAGCATCAAACGTGCGGCTTTCCATAGCGCCAACCGTCAATTTGATCGGCATCCCTTCATGGATACGGCCGACTTCCGTCTCGTCTACTTTCCCCCTAAAGATCATATTGCTCATATCGGCAACAGTAGCGATCGTCGTACCGTCGTTGAAAGTATTCGATTGGATCACCGAGTTACCGACCTTGATAGGCACATCCAAGATCATACCGGTGATAGTAGAACGAACCTGTGTCGTACTGGAAGCGGCAGACCGTTTAGAGATACCTTCACGGATAATCTCAAGAGCATCCTGAGCGTTCTCTGCCTCTTCCTGCGCCTTTTTATAGTTGGCAAGAGATGTTTCGTAATCTTCTTTGGAGATAACCCCCTGTTTATGCAACTCTTTATCCCGCTTGAAGGTAGCACTGATCTGTTCGAGGTTGATCTTCGCCACCCGTACACGCGATTCGGCACTATTCAACTGAACCATTTCAGGAATAACCTTGATACGAGCAATGATCTCCCCTTCTTTCACCATCTGTCCAGCTTCTTTCAGCAATTCGGAGATGATACCCGACATTTGTGGTTTGATAAGGACTTCATCACGAGGTTCGACCTTTCCGGTCGCCACGGTCTTCGTCTCAATCGTGTCACGTGCAGGGGTAACCAACTCATAGAGGGTAATGACAGGTTGCGCTTTCTTCCACAAGAAATAGAAAGTGCCGACAACAGCAACTCCCACAAATACCAAAAAGATGATCCGCAGGACTTTTTTTACGATACGATTCTTCATAACTATACTTTTTTATTAATTGACAATGGAAATATTTATGATTTATACGTAGACACAAATATAAATCATAAATCCAATTCACTCTTCCCTGATAGCATCTATCGCCTTGATCTGCATGGCACGCCAGGCCGGGATCAACCCGGCAAGGAGACCGCTGAACAGCAGAATTACGGTAGCTGCCACCGCTGTCCCGATATGGATTTCGGGATTGGAAAAAAACGTGTCGTTAGACACATCTCCGCCGCTTGCCATCGCATTGTTCACCACATCGAGCAGGAATACCCCCACGCTAAGCCCGATCAACCCGGCAAGGGATGTCAACAGCAGGCTCTCACTCATGATCTGCGATATAATATCGAAAGGCTTCGCACCAATCGCACGGCGCACTCCGATCTCGCGTGTCCGCTCCCGAACTGTCACCATCATAATATTACTAACCCCAATAATACCAGCCAGCAGAGTTCCGATACCGACAAGCCAAACCAGAATATTAATACCGGTGAACAACATATCGAATGTTTCGAACTGTTTGGCTATCGTAAAGCTGCTGATAGCATGTTCGTCCGTCGGGGAAATTTCGTTCTGCGAACGCAGGACCGTCTTTATGTCTTCCACCATCTTATCACAGGAATAACCGTCGTCGGCCGTCGCACAGAGGAACCAGAACTTGTCTCCCTGGTTGGAAGCCTGCTGGAGCGTCTTAAACGGGATCATTACGCTTTCCTCCGTACGCCCGCCAATCTGGGCACGGGGCTTCGGCTTGATCACACCGACTACCTGGTAATAGATGCCATTCACCCGTATATACTGTCCGATCGGATCTTCATCCGGGGCAAAAAGGACTTCGCACACGATATTACCGATCAGGCACACCTTACGCTTTTCGATCATGTCGATTTCATTTAACAAGCGTCCCGCCAAGATATGCTGCGTTTCGATATTGAAATATTCAGAATAGACGCCACGCACGTTATATGTACCAGCTTTCTGTCCTCTCACTACATTATTCTGTCCGCCCCATTGCATAATCATCGGCGAAAGATAGCGCACTCCTTTCACACGCTGGCGGATCGTCTCCAAGTCGCGGTTGCGCATCTGCCAGTAACGCCCTTTCTTATACCCTTTGTAGGGTTCGCCGGTCCGTTCGGAAAAGAAGAATGCGGAGTTCGTCGAAAAACCGTCGACGTTCTTCAACACGCCATTCTTAAAACCGTTGCCGGAACCCAACAGGATCACCAGCATCAGGATGCCCCAGAACACACCGAAGCCGGTCAGCAAGCTACGGGTTTTATTACGGGTGATCGTCACCCATATTTCCACCCAGCGATCTATATCAAATATGAACATAATCTTTCTATTTTCAATTACCAATTATTCATTGCGCATGGCCTCAATCGCCGTGATCTTGACCGCCTTGCGGGCAGGGAAATAGCCTGCCAACACACCTGCTCCGATGATCAAGGCCGTAGCAGACAACGCCACACTGAGGTTCACCGTCGGGTTCAGGAAGATACTCATGTCATCCTGTGAAACATTCTTTCCGGCATTCATCATCTCCATAACCGAATTGATTCCTTCCGTCAACCCGATTCCTAAGATCATCCCCAAATAACCGAACACCGCCGTGATCAGGATCGATTCGATAATGATCAGTTTCAAGATGGAGAACGGAGTCGCTCCTATCGCCTTCCGGATACCGAACTCCCTCGTCCGCTCACGTACCGTTATTAGCATGATGTTGCTCACACCCACGATTCCAGCAGTCAGTGTCCCGATACCAATCACCCAGATAAAGAGAGCAATACCGTTCATCATCCCATTCAACATCATGAAGTTTTCGAGTGTGCTCCACATACCGATCGCCCGCCGGTCTTCGGGGTCGAACTTGTGCCGTGCTCCCATTTGCTTGCGGAAACGTTTCTCGAATGCATCAAATTCTTCCTGCGTGGAAATACCTTTCACCGTAAAGATGATCTCATCCAGTCCGTAGCCGGCGTTATACAAGGTCTGCGCCGTACTGAAAGGGATATAGGCCGGCGCGTTGTTGTCGTTGTCCTCCGCCTTATAGACACCGATAACCTGGTATGCGACACTTCCGGCATTCACATATTTGCCCAACGGGTCCTCGCCTTTGAAAAGGACTTCTTTCATGCGGGGGCTCAGGACAATCACCTTCCTTTTTTCCTTCACATCTATATCATTGATAAAACGGCCGTTTCCAACCGTCATTTCGATATTGTCGATCACCGCCTTCGAAGGGTGCACTCCGTTCAGGGAATAGGCGTTATATTCGTCTCCGTAGGAAAGCGTATCGCTCCGGCTGATACTCGCCGTGATCAAATCCACTTCGGGATTTTCGCGAGGGATGGCAATCAGATCTTCATCTTTGTATTCGATCCTCCGGTTCATCTGCATTCCCTTGTACGGCTTGCTCGTGTAGCGCGGCCATGTCTCCACCCGATTCAGGCTAAAGTTGCGAAAGTTCGACATGATCCCGTTCTTCATCCCGTTTCCTGCCCCCAAGAGGACAATCAACATGAAAATCCCCCATGCTACGGAAAAGCCGGTCAGGAAGGTACGGAGTTTATTCTTTTGAATCGTACTCCATATTTCTCGGAAACTATCAAAGTCAAACATGTCCCAATCCTTTTTCTATTGTTTCTATCAGACCGTCTTTCACGCGGATAATGCGGTCGGTTGCCTCTGCCACGGAAGGTTCGTGCGTCACGATCACCATCGTCAGCCCTTCGAGGTTTACTTTCCGGAGCAGCTCCATCACCTCGACCGTCGTCTTGCTGTCCAACGCTCCGGTCGGCTCATCCGCCAGGATCACCTGCGGCCTGGCAATCAGGGCGCGGGCAATAGCAACACGCTGTTTCTGCCCGCCGGACATTTCGTTCGGCATATGTTCCGCCCAGTCTTTCAGCCCGACCATATCCAGATATTCCAACGCCATAGCGTTTCGCTTCTTGCGACCTACTCCCTGGTAGTACAGGGGCAACGCTACGTTCTCCACCGCATTTTTGAATGAAATCAGGTTAAAGGATTGGAAGATAAAACCGATCATCCGGTTACGCAGTTCCGCCGCACGGGTTTCGCTCAGATTGCGGATCAACTGCCCGTTCAGGGTATAAATGCCCGTATCGTATGTATCCAATATTCCCAAGATATTCAGCAATGTGGATTTCCCCGATCCCGACGCCCCCATAATAGACACCATCTCTCCCTTCTCTATATCCAAGTCTATGCCTTTCAAAACATGTAACGGCGCACCGTTAAAATACGTTTTGTTAATTCTTTCCAGATGAATCATTATATTTGTTGTTACTTTTATCTATTAGACGAACATTTTGCAAAATCGTTACATAAATAGAAAAATATTTTGTCATTAACTGCCACAAATATATGCTTTACCAAGATACCTTGTATCACAAGGTACTCATATTTAACCCAAATTAACCTCACATAGGTATATATTTCTTTGTAGAAAACGACATTTACATCTGCATGGAAACCTAATCAGATTTGCATCTATTTTATTTTCTACAATGTCGAAAACAGATTACACTTGTATCCATTCGGAAATCCCCTATTGAGAACCACTTGTCAATTGCCAATATTACTGTACCTTTGCATCTATGAACAAAAGAAATATAATACATTCAATAAATATGGTAACAATAGGAACACCGAAGTCGGCTACCGCAACGAAAGTTTTGCTCTGCGGTTCTGGCGAATTAGGCAAAGAATTTGTAATTGAATTACAGCGTTATGGAGTGGAAGTAATCGCTTTGGACAAATATGCAGATGCTCCGGCCATGCAAGTCGCCCACCGTTCGTATGTCGTATCGATGTTGGACGGAGACGCTTTGCGCGAGATTGTAGAAAAAGAAAAACCAGATTATATCGTTCCCGAAGTGGAGGCCATCGCAACACAGACGTTGATGGAACTGGAAAAAGAAGGATTCCATGTCATCCCGACAGCCCGTGCCACCTGGTTGACTATGAATCGCGAAGGCATCCGCCGTCTGGCTGCCGAGGAATTGGGTTTGCCAACCTCTCCTTATCGTTTTGCCGAGACAGAAGAAGAATTTATCGAGGCTGTCAAAGTTATCGGAATGCCATGTGTCGTCAAGCCGATCATGAGCTCGAGCGGACACGGACAAAGCATTATCCGTAAAGAAGAAGATATCGACCGCTCCTGGCACTATGCACAGGAAGGCGGACGTGCCGGCGCCGGAAAAGTGATTGTGGAAGGGTTTGTCGATTTCGATTACGAAATCACCCAGTTGACCGTCCGTCATATTGGAGGCACATCATTCCTAGAACCGGTCGGACACGTACAGGTTGACGGCGACTATCGTGAATCCTGGCAACCACAGGCAATGAACCCGGTTGCCAAAGAAAAGGCACGCGAAATTGCAGGCAAAATCACGGAGGCGCTCGGCGGCCGCGGTATTTTCGGGGTCGAATTGTTTGTTAAGGGCGAAGATGTCATTTTCAGCGAAGTCTCTCCCCGTCCGCATGACACAGGAATGGTCACAATGATCACGCAGGATCTTTCGCAGTTCGCTTTGCATGCCCGTGCTATATTAGGCCTACCGATCCCGAACATAGCTTTTCACGGTGCAGGCGCTTCGCGTGCTGTTGTGGTCGAAGGGGACAGCAACCAACTTTCATTAGGCAACCTGGATAAGGTCTTGGAACAGCCGGACACCCAAATGCGCTTCTTCGGTAAACCGGAAGTCCACGGACATCGCCGTATGGCAGTGCTGCTGGCACGCGGATTGGATGTGGCCGATGCACGCCGAAAGACAGGGGTGATGATGGAGCAACTGGAAATAAAGTTGTAATATCGTAATCAGCATTGACCGGACGCAAACGAACGCTGATTTGCACAACAAGAATGCGACCTTCCGTGTTTTGTTTATAAAAAGAAAGGAAAATATATATGAGACTTACTTATATCTACCATAGTGGTTTTGCCATCGAGGCAGACGAATTTGCCATTTTGATCGATTATTATAAAGACACAGGGAGGTCACCGGAAAAAGGTTTCGTGCATGAGAAACTATTGAATCGTGCGGGTACATTATATGTATTGTCATCCCATTTCCATCCGGATCATTTCAATCCGGAGGTATTGAGATGGAAAACATACAAAAAAGATATCGTCTATCTTTTCGGCAAAGATATTTTGAAAAGGAACCGGGCAGGGAAAGAAGATGCGATCTATCTCAAAAAAGAAGATTCTTATGAAGATCATAACCTGTGGATCAAGGCATTCGGATCAACAGATTCCGGCATATCCTTCCTGATCGAAGCCGAAGGGAAACGCCTTTTCCATGCCGGCGACCTAAATAACTGGCACTGGAAAGACGAATCGACTCCCGAAGAAGTCGCAGAAGCAGAACAAAATTATCTGAAAGAATTAGATGATTTGGCAAAGGCGACCGACAAGCTAGATGCTACCATGTTTCCGGTCGATCCGCGTATCGGGACCGACTTTATGCGCGGTGCACAACAGTTTGTAGATCATATCAAAACCAATATCTTTGTACCGATGCATTTTTGGGATCGTCCGGCGGAGGTAGTTGCTTTCAGACCTTACGCGGAATCGCGTGGTTGTCGGTATGCGTTGATATCCGTTCCGGGAGAAGGGACAGACATTTGAAAATGGAAAATAAAAAAATAGAGAGAAAATGGAAATAAAGAGCAGATTTGATCATTTTAATATCAATGTCCTAGATCTGGACAGAAGTATTGCGTTTTATGGAAAAGCGCTTGGTTTGAAAGAACACCACCGCAAGGAAGCGACAGACGGTTCGTTCACCTTGGTTTATCTGACAGACAACGAGACAGGATTTCTGTTGGAACTGACCTGGCTTCGCGACCGGAAAGAAGCATACGAATTGGGAGACAATGAAAGCCATCTCTGTTTCCGTGTAGCCGGCGATTATGACAAGGTACGCGAATATCACCGAGAACTCGGATACATCTGTTTCGAAAATAACGAGATGGGCTTGTATTTCATCAATGATCCAGACGATTATTGGATTGAAATTTTACCTGCTAAATAACATATCGGGTAACATATTCACGTCCATTTCGGTTTTTTTTGAATAAAATCATTGTACCTTACCAGATTCCTCTTATATTTGCTTTCCAGAAAAAGCATTATTAATCTAAAATATAAAATCATGGAGAAGCCTTATGTAGTAGGTATCGATATAGGTGGTACCAATACTGTTTTTGGCGTAGTAGATGCAAGAGGAACGATCTTGTACAGTAGTTCAATTAAAACCGGAAAGTATACTGATGTCGACGATTATGTCAGCGAACTTGCAAATGGCCTGAAATTAGTGATCGACCAGGCAGGCGGTGTAGATAAAATAAAAGGTATAGGTGTAGGAGCTCCGAACGGTAACTTCTTTAACGGTTGTATCGAATTTGCACCAAACCTTCCTTGGAAAGGTAAAATTCCTTTGGCTCAGTTAATCAGCGAAAAGGTGGGTGGTGTGCCCGTGGCATTGACAAATGATGCGAATGCAGCTGCTATCGGTGAAATGACGTATGGTGCTGCCCGCGGTATGAAAGACTTTATCGTGATCACATTAGGTACAGGTGTCGGGAGCGGCATCGTAATCGGCGGTAACCTGGTTTACGGGCATGACGGATTTGCAGGCGAGCTAGGTCACGTGATCATGCGTCGTAATAACGGACGTCCTTGTGGTTGTGGTCGTCAAGGTTGTTTGGAAGCATATGCTTCTGCTACAGGAGTTGCCCGTACGGCACGCGAATTTCTGGAAATCCGTAAGGATGACAGCTTGCTTCGCGAATTGGATCCGGACGAAATCACATCCAAAGACGTGTATGACGCAGCAATGAAGAATGACAAGCTGGCTTTGGAAATCTTCGAATTCACAGGTAACATCCTGGGTGAAGCATTCGCTGATTTCGTTGCATTCTCCAGCCCAGAAGCGATCATCCTGTTCGGAGGCCTAACTAAAGCCGGAGATCTGATTATGAATCCGATCAAACGTTCAATGGAAAAGAACATGTTGAAAGTGTTCGAAGGCAAGACAAAATTATTATTCTCCCAATTGAAAGAAAGCGATGCAGCCGTATTGGGCGCAAGCGCACTGGGTTGGGAAGTGAAGTAATAAAAACACAAAGCTATTTCAGGCACGGATTTCGCAGATTGCACAGTTTGTTAGAACAGTGAAATCCGTGTAATCCGTGCCTGACTATTAAAAATAAAATATCATGTCCCATCCTTTACATCAATTTACGTATTGTCCGAAATGCGGAGCCAGGACATTTGTGGAACGCAACGAGAAAGCCAAACAATGCACAACTTGTGGGTTCGTCTATTATTTCAATCCTTCCTCGGCTGTCGCCTGCTTCATCCGCAATTCAAAAGGAGAGCTGCTGTTGGTACGTCGTGCCAAAGAACCCGCCAAAGGGACACTCGACTTGCCGGGAGGCTTTGTCGATATGTATGAATCAGCCGAAGATGCAGCCCACCGGGAAGTGAAAGAGGAAACGGGACTTGACATCGTCGGCTGCCGTTATCTCTTTTCCATTCCCAATCTTTATCCCTATTCCGGCTTCGAGGTACATACGGTCGATATGTTCTTCGAATGTCTGACCGAATCCTTCGACGGAGCAAAAGCTGAAGACGATGCAGCCGAGATCATTATTCTGCCAGCCAACCAGTTGAATCCGGACGATTTCGGATTGCAATCTATCAAAAAAGCAGTAGACCGCTATATAAAGTAATATATTTCTTATATTTGCAACTTAGAACCAACATATACCGTTATATTTATATATATCTGTATTATAAAAGCTAAGGAGTGATGAAAAGAATACTTATTCCACTGTGCATAGTGGTGGGGAGTCATGTCGCATACGGGCAGCGATCGTACCAGTTTGATGCACCGGATCGCCTATTTGTAGAAGGGAAAGAGTTGTTTAGTTTAAAAAATTATGCCGGTTGCATTGACAAGTTGGAGGCTTACAAACAGCATTCCACGAATGCCGACCTGATCCAAGAGGCAGACTATATGCTGGTCTATGCCGCTTATGAACAGGGACGCCCTAATGCAGACGAGTTGCTAAAAGACTATCTGGAAGAATATCCAGCTTCCCGCCATAGCGACGAGATCGGTTACATGATCGGTTCCGTACATTTCGAACGCGGTGAATATGAAAAAGCTATTTTCTGGTTCAACGAAGCCGATATCGACATGTTGAGTCCCGAACAGCAGGAGGCTTATTCTTTCCGTCTGGCTTATTCGCTGTTGCAGACCGGTGAGATGGAAAAAGCCCGCGGCTACTTCGCACGGATCGAGCAGGTCGGAGACAAATATAAGGAAGCCTCGACCTATTATGTCGCCTACATCGACTACGCGATGGGGAATTACAACAATGCTCTGATCGAGTTTTCCCGTCTGAAAGAGAGCCCGAAATACCGCGAGCAGTCGCAATACTACATCGCACAGATTTATTTTATCCAGAGCAAATACGAAAAGGTGGTGAAAGAAGGTGAAGAGCTTCTCTCTCTATATCCCGATAGCAAGAACAACAGCGAGATGTACCGGATCGTTGGTGATTCATATTATCATTTAGGCGACCAGGAAAAAGCGATCCGGATGTTGAGCAAATATGTTTCATCTACAGAAAACCCGCTCCGCAGCGATCTGTACATTTTAGGTGTATGCTACTTCAATAAAGGGAATTACAGCAATGCGGTCAACGCCCTGAGCCGGACCGTACGCCAGAACGACGAGCTGACACAGAACGCCTATCTCTATCTCGGACAGTCTTACCTGAAGTTAGGCGACAAAAACAATGCCCGCATGGCATTCGAGGCTGCTGCCACCTCTTCATTCGACAAACAGATAAAGGAAGTCGCCATGTACAACTACGCATTGCTCATCCACGAAACGGCATTTACAGGGTTCGGCGAGTCGGTGACGATCTTCGAAGACTTCCTGAACGATTTCCCTAACTCGCAATACGCAGACAAGGTGAACGACTATCTGGTCGAAGTCTACCTGGCTACCAAAAACTACGAAGCCGCTTTGAAATCAATCAACAAGATCAAACATCCGAGCACCAAGATACTGGAAGCCAAACAGGACATCCTTTTCCAACTCGGAACACAGGCTTTTGCCAATGTCAAGCTGGATGACGCCGTTAGTTTGTTCAGCCAGGCAATCCAGCTCGGTTCTTATAATATGGAAGCCCGCAACGACGCCTATTTCTGGCGTGGCGAATCCTACTACCGCATGGGAGAATATGAAAACGCGATATCGGACTATCGCACGTATCTGAACAATACGCGCCAGCGCAATACGGACATGTATGCTCTGGCTTATTATAACTTAGGTTACAGCTATTTCAAACTGAGGGATTACAGTGCGGCCCTGAACCGTTTCCGCCAATATGTCGACCTGGAAAGTAACCGGCAGGCCGCTTCTTTGGCTGACGCTTACAACCGTATCGGCGATTGCCTGTATCAGAACCGCCAGTTCAGTCTGGCAGAAGAAAACTATTCACGTGCAGCCCAGTTGTCTCCTTCCGCTGGCGATTACTCGATCTACCAGAAAGGATTCCTGTTAGGGTTGCAGAAAGACTATAAAGGCAAGATCAGCGCAATGGACCGCCTGATCAGCGAATATCCGGAATCGCAATATGTAGACGATGCGTTGTTCGAGAAAGGACGCTCTTATGTCTTGCTCGAAAACAGCTCTTCCGCCGCACAGGCGTTCGAAAAGCTGATCCGCGAATTTCCTCAGAGCAGCCTGGCACGTAAAGCAGGCATCCAGCTCGGTTTACTTTACTACAACGACAACCAGCCGGAAAAGGCGCTCGCCGCCTACAAGCAGGTGATCAGCAATTATCCGGGCAGCGAAGAAGCTAAAATCGCATTGCAGGATTTGAAGTCTGTTTATATCGATCTCAACGATATCAATGCTTATGCCAGCTATGTGAACTCCATAGGCGGCAACATCCGCTTGGAAGTAGGCGAACAGGATTCGCTGACCTATATCGCCGCCGAAAAACTCTTCATGCGCGGTGACAACGACGGTGCTCGCCGTAGCCTGATCAACTACCTGCAAACATTCCCCGAAGGGGCGTTCAGTTCGAATGCCAACTTCTACTTAGGTAGCATCGCTTTTGCCAAGAAAGAGTTCGACGAAGCCATCCAACGGTTCAAATCGGTCATTGCCAGCGGCGACACCAAGTTCCTCGAAGAATCGGTTGCCCGCACGGCCGAAATCGAATACCTGAGCAAAGATTATCCGGCCGCATTGGAAAGCTTCAAACGCTTGCAGATCGTAGCCGAGAATCCGGAGAACAGACAGGCCGCCCGTTTAGGCATCATGCGCTGTGCCTTGCAGACGGGACAGCAAAAGGATGCCCTTCTGGCGGCAGACGAATTGCTGAAAGAACCGAAGCTCTCTCCCGAACTGGAAGCCGAAGCCCGTTACGTACGTGCTAAAGCCTATATCGCCCAAAAACAGGCGAACAAGGCGCTTGCCGACCTGAAAGAATTGAGCAAAGATACCCGTACGGTACACGGTGCGGAGGCCAAATATCTGTTGGCCCAACTATATTACGATACCAACGATGACAAGAATGCCGAAAAGGTGCTCATGAACTTCATTGAGAACGGTACGCCTCACCAATACTGGCTGGCTCGCGGATTTATCCTGCTGGCCGACATCTATATCCGCCAGGGTGATGACTTCCAGGCTCGTCAATACCTCACCAGCCTGCAGAACAATTATAAAGGTGACGACGATATCGCCGGTATGATAGAAAATAGATTGGGTAAACTTAAGAACTAAGAAAAAGTGATGAAGACAATATACAACATCAAAGCACTGTGTGTGATGGCCCTGTTAGGGAGTGTCGCAACCGTCAGCGCACAGGAAGACAAAACGAAGGAAAAAAACCTGAACCGGGAAATGACGCTTGAACGCGAATATGACCCGACCGTACAGGATGCCAGCAAAGTGAACACATTGCCGGTCATCAAAGAACCGGTTGTCAAGAAGATGGCGATCGACTACGCGACTTTCACCGTCCCCGCCGATCCGGAGAAGGAGATCAGCCTCCTGCCTTCAGGCAATATCATGACGGATATCCAGTACAACAAACGCCGCGGTTATTTCAACTTCGGCGGCGGTACGTATCTGAACCTGAACGGCGACTTAGGCTACCACATCCTGAGCACGGACAAGGATAAGCTGAATATCTGGTTCTCCCATCGTTCGACGAACGGGAAGGTGAAATATATCGATACGGACTTCGACAAGGTTAAGGCCAAATTGAATGATAACTTAGGTGGACTCAACTTCAAACACGCATTTGAAAAACTATCGTTGGACATGGGGATCAAATACGGATACTCCGCATTCAATTACTACGGGCTACCGGTTTACAGTCCCGAATCATCAGTAACATTAGTTCCGGAAAATTTCGACCGTGAGACCAATCAGGTAAACCAGACTATCCAGGCAAAGATCGGAGTCGAATCGAAAGAAGACGCTCCTGTCGGCTATCTGTTAGATCTCGGATATACCAACTTCTCCCATAAATATGCGTTAAGCAAGGAGCAGGACGGACCTACGGAACATACGTTCGACGTAAAGTTTGATTTGAACGCCCGTTTCGGCGGTGAACAGCGCATCGGATTAGGAGGAAACGTAGAATACTTCAATTACAGCCTGCCGACAATGGGCGGACAGGAATATCTGGAATTTGAAAACCATGCCGAAGCAACTCTTTCGCCTTATTACAAAGTGTCGGGAGACAATTGGAATTTGAAGTTAGGTGCGAACATCATGTTCGTGACCGGTGACAACAGCAAATTCATGGCCTCCCCGAATATTACGGCTGACGTGGAAGTTGCCGATAAAACCGAGCTTTACCTGGTTGCCGGTGGCAAACTCTACTCAAACAGCATGTACGAAATTTCGCAGGTCAACCGCTATATCAACCCGACGATGGAGCTGCTTCCTTCCCGTAACTATCTGGATGGGACGGTCGGTATCAGAAGCGGTATCGCTCCCGGTTTCTGGTTCGATGTATTCGGGGGATATAAGATCACGAGTGATGAAGTTTTCTTTGCTCCGACGCTCCTTGCTCCAAGTGTGCAAGGCGATATTTTTGCCAATACCAGTAGAGCTTTGCAAGCAAATGCAAAACATGCGTTCGGCGGTGTCAATCTGAAATATAGCTATCAGCAATTATTCGACATCAACCTGAAAGGTGTCTACAATAGTTGGAACGTCGACGATATCGAAGATGCTTACGGCAAACCCGAAATGGAATTGACAGCCGGCATCACCGTCCGTCCGATCAGCCAAGTAACTGCTTCTTTGGATTATTATTTAGCAACCGGCCGCAAGACGTTCTTAGGAAGATCGGAAGGTGAAAAGATGAAAAACATCAACGAACTCAACCTGACCGGAACTTACACCCTAAATGACACCTTCGGGCTGTATCTGAAACTGAACAACGTCCTGTTCCAGAAATACGAACTCTATTACGGCTATCCGATGCAGAGTTTCAGCGCGATGATCGGGGTAAACATCAATTTCTGATACTAATTTTTATCCGTACAGCCTGCCGCCACTCGCGACAGGCTGTTTTTGTTTATAGAGAAGCTGGCATGAAACATGCGAGGCTGTTTTCCAACAAAAACATCCCGGCATGAGGCATGTAGAGGCTGTTTTCAGGCAAAAGCTCCCCGGCATGCTGCATGCCGACATCTTTTCAGCGGAAAACATCGTATCTTTGTCCCCGAATTAAATAAACAAACATGCAAGGAACAAAAAATCTGACAGAAGGGCCTATTAAAAAGCAACTGTTCAACCTGGCGCTTCCCATCATGGGAACCTCGTTTATACAAATGGCCTACAGTATCACCGATATGGCCTGGGTAGGGCGTCTGGGTAGCGAAGCGGTAGCCGCTATCGGAGCTGTCGGTATCCTGACGTGGATGACGACTTCGATCTCCTATCTGAATAAAGTGGGTTCGGAAGTCAGCGTGGCACAAAGCATCGGAGCCCGTGAGGAAGATGATGCCCGCGCCTTTGCCTCCCACAACCTGACGATCGCCCTTATGATTTCCGTCTGTTGGGGATTTCTGCTGTTCGTCCTGGCAAATCCGATCATCAGTTTCTTCAAGCTCGACACAGAAATTTCCGGCACAGCAGTATCTTATCTCAAGATCGTGGCAACCGGGTTTCCGTTCATTTTCTTGGCAGCCGCCTGTACCGGAATTTATAATGCGGCTGGACTAAGTAAAATCCCGTTCTACGTCAGCGGTAGCGGATTGATCATGAATATGGTACTCGATCCGTTGTTTATATTCGGGTTTGGAATGGGAACAAACGGAGCGGCTTGTGCGACTTGGTTGTCGGAAGCGACCGTACTGGCCATCTTTATCTATTACCTGAAAAAGAAAAACCGGCTGTTCGGAGGATTCCCGTTCTTCATCCGGTTGAAAAGCCGCTACAGCAGACGAATCTTTCAGTTGGGGCTTCCCGTAGCACTGCTAAACAGTCTGTTTGCCGTTATCAACCTGATGATGGCACGCACGGCCTCCACCTATGGCGGACATATCGGACTGATGACGATGACAGCCGGCGGACAGATCGAAGCGATCGCCTGGAATACCTCGCAAGGATTCAGCACGGCTCTAAGCACGTTCGTGGCGCAAAACTTTGCCGCCCGGAAAAAAGAACGTGTCCTGGGTGCTTACCATACGACACTGAAAATGACTGCCCTGTTCGGAATCTTCTGTACGTTGCTTTTCGTGTTCTTCGGCAGCGAAGTATTCTCACTGATCATACCCGAAAAGGCCGCTTATGAGGCAGGAGGCGTTTTCCTTCGCATCGACGGCTACTCTATGTTGTTCATGATGCTGGAAATAACAATGCAGGGATTATTCTACGGTACGGGCCGCACGCTCCCACCCGCCATCATCAGCATCACGTTCAACAGCCTTCGTATCCCAATGGCGATCGGGTTAACAGCAATGGGGCTGGGCATTACCGGTGTCTGGTGGGCAATCAGCATTTCCAGTATGCTGAAAGGGATCGTCGCATTCATTTGGTTCCGTATTTTACAGAAGAAGATATTGTGATACAAACAAACTATTCCTTATTTTTGCCGGATAATAACAAATACATAGTAAAACATTATCATAATGAACAATTCATTAAAGCCGGAAACCCTCTGCGTGCAGGGAGGCTGGCAACCGAAAAAGGGAGAACCGCGCGTCCTGCCCATCTATCAGAGCACGACATTCAAGTATGACACCAGTGAACAGATGGCCAAACTCTTCGACCTGGAAGAGAGCGGATATTTCTATACCCGCCTGCAAAACCCGACAAACGATGCTGTCGCAGCCAAGATCGCCGCTTTGGAAGGTGGCGTAGGCGCCATGCTGACATCTTCCGGACAGGCAGCCAATTTCTATGCCGTATTCAACATCTGCCAGGCCGGCGATCATATGGTCTGCTCGTCCACGATCTACGGTGGAACGTTCAACCTGTTCGGCGTGACAATGAAGAAGTTAGGCATCGAAGTGACATTCGTCGACCCTGATGCTTCGGAAGAAGAAATATCGGCTGCTTTCCGTCCGAACACAAAGGCTTTGTTTGGCGAAACCTTGTCCAATCCGGGCATGAGTGTGCTCGATATCGAAAAGTTTGCCCGTATCGCCCACAGTCATGGTGTGCCTCTGATCGTGGATAACACATTCGCTACGCCGATCAACTGCCGCCCGTTCGAATGGGGAGCCGATATCGTGACGCATTCTACAACCAAGTATATGGACGGCCATGCGACAAGCGTAGGCGGTGCGGTTGTGGACAGCGGCAATTTCGACTGGGATGCACATGCCGACAAATTCCCCGGCCTGACAACCCCGGACGAATCCTATCACGGCCTGACCTACACAAAAGCTTTCGGCAAGATGGCTTATATGACAAAGGCAACGGCACAGTTGATGCGCGACTTAGGTTCCATCCAGGCTCCGATGAACGCCTTCCTCTTGAATTTAGGACTCGAAACCTTGCACCTGCGTATGCCTCAACATTGCAAGAACGCCCAGCAGGTTGCCGAATGGCTCGAAGCAAACGAGCAGGTCGCTTGGGTGAACTTCCCCGGATTAAAGAGCAACAAATATTACGATCTGGCACAAAAATACATGCCGAACGGGACTTGTGGCGTGATCGCTTTCGGCCTGAAAGGTTCCCGCGAAGATGCGATCCGCTTTATGGATAACCTGAAGATGATCTGCATCGTGACCCACGTAGCGGACGCCCGTACCTGCGTCCTCCACCCCGCCAGCCATACGCACCGCCAGTTGACGGACGAACAGCTGATCGAAGCAGGCGTAGCTCCCGACCTGATCCGCCTGTCTGTCGGCATCGAAAATGCAAACGACATCATTGCGGATATCGAGCAGGCGTTGAAATAGTATATAAGAATATTTGAACCTTAAAATGATGATCTATCGGTGAATTAACAGACAAGGCTGCGCATTGTCTGTTAATTCACCGATAGATCTTTTTTCATGTTTCAAATCTGTCAAATCATGAATCAATAAACCGCCATCAAATCGATAACAATTTTCCAAACCGGTATATCCAACGAGTAGACAAGCGATGCCATAGGGAAGCAGGTGTTTCCTCCATCAATAAGTCCAGGCGGAACTCACGCAGGATTAACCAATCCGCCTGCTTCACCCAATGAGAAAAAGCAAGATCCGGCTAATGCGTTTGCGACAGTTGCAACAAAGCATCCAGATCGAACCGATCCGCAATAACGCCGGCCCCGGCATGAACGGCATCAAAAGCATTACAAGCTTGTTCAATATGCGTCGGAACCATCAGAACAGGCTTACCCAAATACATCGCTTCACAAACAGACTCGAACCCGGCAGTCGTGGCATACGCCCTCGCTCCTGCCATATAACGGACAAACAGTGTATCATTCAATTGATGGAAAGAAAGACGGGAATCAACTTTCACTTCAGGAAGCACCTCTTTTTTATCCCAAAAGATATGCAGTTCGACACTCGGATGTACCTTATGCCAGGAACATATCTCTTCACCGAATCCACTATTCAATAAATAGCCATGCAGATAATCCCCTTTTGTCGGTGTCATTTCTAAAACCTCCTTACGCAAAAGAGGAGGAACCACCACGATCCCGTCGGCCGGAACCTCCCGCATCTTACGGAAAGATAACGCCAACTTCTTAGCAGCTCCGATAGCCGTAATGCGGGTAAAGAACTTCAAGGAAGCAAGCGACAGACGATTTTCTTTCGGAAAAGTAAAGTCCGGATGCAGGAATAAGTACTGGTGCGCAATGCAGACCATGACAGCTTTCGGCCGGCAAAACAGGTAAGTAAGTCCGGTCAACAGCTCATAAAAGTTTATGACCACATCTGCTCCTGTCTTCTTTATCATCCGGTTGATATACCGGATACTCGACATATATTTGTGCAACCGGAAAACATTATAAGCTACGCTTTTGACCAGGTTGACCTGTTTATTTTGGGCGGAAGGCAGGAAGTTGGGACTTTCAAACGGATAGACAGGCGCTTCGATCTTCTTGCTAAAGAAATCTGGAAGACGGCGGGCAGGACTTTTGCCGACCAGGACACCAACCACCTGATGGCCTTCGTCCGTCAGCTTCTGACGGAGAGAAAGTGCCTGAGTCAGATGTCCCCGGCCTTCACCCTGTATGATAAACAATATTTTCATATCACTTCGGCATAGTGTAAACAGGAAGGTAGCATTTCATCCGCTGTGTATCCCTCCTTATTATAAAAAATAATATTCTATTCACCTTGTTCATTTTCGACAAGAGCCGTAAGGCTTTCCACCCAATCACCGGAATTCAGATAATGGATATCCCCGTACCAAACAGGTGAATGTCCGACAGGACAATGGTTGGATAATACTTTCTTAGTTTCATGTTGTTTCTATTAACACGACACAAAAAAACGTACTTCATATTACGGCATTGCAACAGCCATATGAAAAAACAATGAAGGCCACTCCTTCACAGGGGCAGCCTTCATACAATTTATAGAAAATCCAAATCAATCTTCTGCCTGAGTTGCCTCGTAAGCTTTTAACAGCTTGTCCTGGACATCCGACGGAACCAATTCATAGCTGGAGAACTTCATGGTAAATGAAGCACGTCCACCTGTGATGGAACTTAAAGATGTCGAGTACGAAGACATCTCTTTCAAAGGCACTTTTGCCAATAGCTTTTCGTAGCCTTTTTCACTATTCATACCCATAATGATGGCGCGACGTCCCTGCAGGTCACTCATCACGTCGCCCAGATAATCAGCCGGAACCGATACTTCTACATCATAAACAGGTTCCAGGATCTTAGGACCGGCTTCTTTAAATGCGGTACTGAAAGCATTACGGCCTGCCAGCATGAAAGAAATTTCATTACTGTCTACCGGGTGCATCTTTCCGTCATAGACGATGATGCGCACGTCACGGGCATACGACCCGGTCAACGGTCCCTGCTCCATACGAGCCATAATACCTTTCAAGATAGCCGGCAGGAAACGGGCATCGATGGCTCCACCAACGATACTGTTAACAAACACCAGCTTTCCACCCCAGTCCAAATCTATAGTCTGCGTATCACGTACGCTGATTTTATACTCTTGTCCGCCAAAACGATATGTATCCGGTGCCGGCATACCTTCGTAGTACGGTTCGACGATCAGATGAACTTCACCGAACTGCCCCGCACCACCTGACTGTTTTTTATGGCGGTAGTCCGCACGGGCTGCTTTCGTGATCGTTTCACGATACGGGATCTTCGGTTCGTAGAATTCGATCGGCAATTTATCATTGTTCTCGATTCTCCATTTCAACGTACGAAGATGGAATTCTCCCTGGCCGGAAACGATCGTCTGCTTCAATTCCTTGGACTGTTCGATTATCCACGTCGGATCCTCTTCACGCATACGCATCAAGATTTCCATCATTTTTTCAGCATCTGCTTCATTAACCGGCTTCACGGCACGACGATATTTCGGGTCCGGATATTTGATAAAGTCGAAACGATAATCGCATCCCTTACCATTCAATGTGTTACCACGACGAACATCCTTCAGCTTAACGGTAGCACCGATATCTCCGGCAACCATTTCGGTCACGGCGTTACGGGTTTGTCCGGCAACAGAGAACAACTGCGCGATACGCTCCTTCGAACCACGATCGGCATTCAACAAATCGTCACCTTCTTTTACCTTACCTGATATCACCTTAAAATAAGAAACCTGACCGATATGCGGCTCTACAGTCGTCTTGAAGAAGAACAAACTGGTCGGTCCGTTGGAGTCGGGAGTCACTTCCACACCCTCTGTCGTAACCGGGCGAGGCATCTTATCCGTACAAGGAACGACATTACCTAAGAATTCAAGTGTACGACGAACGCACATGTCACGGCCCGCGCATACGCAGAATACGGGGAACATCCCCCGGATAACGAGACCGGCGCGAATACCGGCACGCATATCGTCTTCACTCAATGTACCTTCTTCAAAGAATTTTTCCATCAACATATCGTCATGTTCGGCAGCCGATTCGACCAATGCCTTGTGAAGTTCCATCGCCTTATCCATTTCTTCTGCCGGAATTTCCAACACTTCGGGAACACCACCTTCAGGTTTCCAACGATACATCTTCATTTTCAACACATCGACAACCGCATTGAAAGACGAACCCGTAGAAACCGGATACTGGATAGGAACAACCTTACCTCCCCATTGTTCACGCAGCTGGGCGATTGTCCCATCATAATCAGCTTTATCGTTATCCAGTTGGTTCACAACAAAGATAACCGGCTTATGAAATTGTTCTGTATACCGGAACTGGTTGATTGTACCGACTTCCACGCCGTACTGGGCATTCAGTACCATCAGTGCCGTGTCTGTCACGTTCAGAGCGGAAACTGCACCGCCGATAAAATCGTCTGAACCCGGACAATCAATGAAATTCAACTTTCTGTCCTGCCATTCTACACTGAAAACGGTCGAGAATACCGAGTAACCATACTCCTTCTCAACCGGGAAATAATCGCTCACAGTGTTTCCAGACTCCACACTTCCGCGACGTTTTATAACTCCACCCTCGTAAAGCATTGCTTCAGCGAGAGTGGTTTTCCCAGAGCCCGAACTTCCCAAGATAGAGATGTTCTTAATTTCGTTTGTTTGGTATACTTTCATGATATCAAGGTATTAATTTGTGTTTAACAATAAAGATTGCCCCGAAAACCCTTTTCATTCACGGGACCGCAAATTAGAGATTGTAAAGGAGAAAAACAATTTCAAACCCGGTGTTTGAGAACTATGTTGTTTAACAGTTCAAAGATAAAGAGCGGAAAGAAAGACAGATAGAGATAAAATGTTGCTATCTTTGTATCGTTAAAAAGCAGAACTAAGTGGCAGGTTTATATATCCATATTCCTTTTTGCGCCAAACGGTGCCTGTATTGCGACTTCTTTTCCAATACGGATATGAAGTTCAAAGAGCCGTATATCGATGCAGCTATCCGGGAGATGGAATTACGTCAGGAATATATAGGAGGGGAACCTCTTGACACCATTTATTTCGGAGGCGGTACGCCCTCCCAACTTCAACAGGCCGACTTCGAACGGATATTCGAGGCTGCGGACCGCTTGTTCGGCACAAGCTCATGCACAGAAATTACGCTGGAAGCCAATCCTGACGATATGACACCGGAATACGTCGCCTCCCTCCGCAACCTGCCCTTCAACCGGATCAGTATGGGAGTACAAAGTTTCAAAGAAAAAGACCTCCGTTTCCTGAACCGGCGCCATGACCGCGAACAGGCTTTGCGCGCAGTCGGGCTTTGCAAAGAAAACGGCATCCAAAACATAAGCATCGACTTGATATACGGGTTGCCCGGACAGACCTTGGAAGAGTGGCAAGAGAATCTGGATGACGCGATCCGTCTGGAAATTCCCCATATATCAGCCTACCACTTAATATATGAAGAAGGGACAGCCCTATATAAATTGATGGAAGCCGGGAAAGTGACTCCTATAGAAGAAGACTTGAGCGTCACCCTTTTCTCCACTTTAATCAATCGGCTGACCGAAGCCGGATATCTCCATTACGAGATTTCCAATTTTGGCCGTCCCGGTTATTTTTCCCGGCACAACAGTTCCTATTGGACCGGCACGAAATATATAGGCATCGGACCTTCCGCCCATTCCTATGATGGAGAAAGCCGGCAATGGAACATATCTTCCCTTCCCCGCTACTTACAAGGGATCAAGGCAGGCATTCCCGATATAGAGATAGAAGAATTGGACATCAACACAAAATACAACGACTTCATCATCACCGGACTACGCACAATGTGGGGAATCCGGACAGCTGATATCCGGGAGCGGTTCGGAGAAGAAAAGCAAACCTATCTCGAACAGCAGGCAGCTACCTATTTGCGTCAAGGGTTGCTTATCCGTGAAAACGACACTTTAACCCTCTCGAAAAAAGGCATTTTCATCTCAGACGGCATAATAAGCGACCTTTTATGGGTATAAAGGTATGCTGCAGACATTTGACAAAGCCATTAAATTACACCAAACCGCCTGTTTTTACAACGAACTGAGGGGTTATCCGTACATTTTCTGCACATTTTTACTATTTTTGAGAATAAAATTAACCAACATATTAAACTATTATCTATATTTGCCCCAACAAAAGACAGTAAGTAGTGCCATATCTATACATAATATCGGGATGCAACGGAGCAGGAAAAACGACAGCTTCCTTCACAATTCTTCCAGAGATGTTGAAGTGTAAAGAGTTCGTAAATTCCGACGAGATTGCCAAGGGGCTTTCCCCTTTTAATTCTGATAGTATCGCGGTAGCCGTTGAAGCCAGTCGTATTATGTATAAACGCATTAAAGAACTAATCGCTTCAGGCGAAACGTTTGCTATGGAAACTACACTGGCCACCCGTTCAGGCGCAAACCTGATTCGGGAAGCACAAAGGGAAGGGTATTATGTGACATTGTTATATTTCTGGCTGAACACACCGGATCTGGCAGTGGAGCGAGTAAAAATGAGAGTGGCCGCCGGAGGACATAACATTCCGGAGAGTACTATCCGCCGTCGTTACGAGGCAGGTATTCACAATCTCTTTGAACTATATATCCCCATTTGTGATTATTGGATGATTGCAGACAACTCCATGTCACCGATGGAAGTAATCGCCAAAGGTTTCAGGAGTGATAAAAAAGAGATATATAATTCGGATATTTATACAAAACTTGAGCATCATGAGTGAACAAGAAGTTAGAGAATTTGAAGAGAATATAGTTAAAGGTGCCAATATCGCATTCCAGCGATTAGTAAACCAGAAAAAGAAAGAAGACGGTGAATTAGTCTTCTCGCGCAACGGATACATCTTCCGCGTAAAAGCTGCTGATTTGGAAAAAGGGATGTTTTAACTATTATATTGGATATACAAAAAGGCTGGTGAATCAGATTCATCAGCCTTTTTTGTATCCGGACATTTCCCCATCCCCATTATATGATTGCTGTTGATTCCGACCGCAATATGTTGAATACGACTAAAAACGGCCGATTCCTTTTTATCGTTTTTCCAAGATTCTCTATCACTCTATCACATTTTGCTTCGTAAGCATTGATAAACAATAAGAGCAAGAGTGATACATGCCTGATCCATGTATCACTCCTATGTCACACTTGTATCACTCTCCCTGACATTGAAACAGATAGCCGGTATTGTTTCAAACACGGAAGGAAACATGTCAATATACATTTGCAAGAAGGTTATTTCGTCAACATAAGATACTTTTTAATTGAAAACAAGCAGGAAAAGAGCGGAAAGCAAGCAGAAATGTTCAGAAACACCCCCATCTTCCGGCTTTCTACACCCGGATGTTGCCGCTCTCTACATCCGGATGTTCGGGACGGCTACACCCGGATGCACAGAGTCTTTTCATACTGACTAATTGTAATTAAGATACTTATCCGACAAGAAAAGACTATATGTATCATCCAAACATGAATAGAGTTATTCCGTCCGGCTGATCGTCAATATCTCGGAAAACGATATCGGCCATTCGATTGCATTCATCAATGTTTCGAATGCAATCTTTAAATTAAGAGACACAGGAGTGTGTCCGGAATAAAGATCACATACAGTCAATGCAAGCAGCATCTTTTTATTATAATGCATCCCCTTCAAAGTAACCAAACTGGACAATACCGAAACGGAGCGTGCCCCTTCAAAGTCAGAATCGGTAATATCCGTTTTATCTCTCAACGATTGATAATGTCGGCAGCCCTTTATGTCGGCACTTGTGCCCATAGCTTCCACAATATCCAATAATACGCAACAGATTGCAATTCTTTCCGATTCTTCTGAGCTCATACTCAAATTATGGTGCCGCCCTGCTCCCCTATGTTTGGCATCTATATTAATTAAAAAGCGTGGAACTGCAATATATGTTTTGATATATATTCTGAAAACTCGAAAATGAAAACAAAAGCATAACAACTGCAAATATAATCGTTAATATACAGTGTTTTATGTGGTATCGGATTCGGGACAGACATCTTAATTTGTTTTAATCCGTTTCAAGTTTCTTCGGGATATATGGGAACATGTATGGGAATTATTGTACCTTTGCATCGTGAATCAAAAACGCATTGCCGATGAAAGTTTCCGTATATCTGAAAAAGAGCGATTCCCAGACCTCGAACATCTGCTTCCGGGTCAGGGAGAAGAACGTGGACATAAAGGTCGTTTCTCCCCTTGCCGTATATGACAAGTATTGGGATGCGGACACGCTCAGTTATAGACGCACGACGGCAGTACCTGCCACCGAACAGAAACGCTTGCCCGAACAGATAGCCGCCATCATCGAGAGGGTAGAAAAGACCTTTTCGGATAAGGCGAACAGCAAGTGGCTGAAGCAGGCCATAGAGGACGTGCTGTACCCTGTCCGCGCCTTCGAGCGCAACCATCCGAACCTGCTCTGCCGTATTCATGAATATTTGGAGAAGTTTGACGGTGCGGAGAGAACCAAGGAGCACATCATACGCTTCGAGCGCAAGATGTCACGTTACCACGACTACCAACGGGAGATACTGGGCAACACAGATTTCACCCTCTTTGTGGAAACCGTCACACTGGAACAGATGAACGATTTCCGGGATTATGTCGCAGATGAATACCTGCTGCGTCAGGAACATCCCGAATTTTATGCCACTCGTATGCTCATCAACCATAAGCCCAAGCCGCTGTCCAACACGACCGTCATCAACATCATGAACCTCTTCTGTACGTTCCTGCACTGGTGCAAGAAAATGAAGTATTCCGACAACGAGGTCTATGCCCTCTATGGCTGCAAGGAACCGACATACGGCGATCCGTTCTTTCTTACGTCAGAGGAAAGGAATATCCTGTACGATGCGGATCTAGGTGACAACCCCAAACTGGCGGTCATCCGGGACATTTTCGTGTTTCACTGCTATATCGGCTGCCGTGTCAGTGACCTTTACAGGCTGACAAGGGAGAATATCAGAGACGGCTTTGTAGAATACATGCCGCAGAAGACAAAGAAGTGTCAGGCAAAGACCGTCAGAGTACCATTACATGAAAAGGCATTGAAGATACTGGAACGCTATGATGCAAATGCGGATAAATTACTTCCATTCAAGTCTATACACACCTATAACCTCGGCATAAGGGAGCTGCTGAAGCATTGCGGTATAGACCGTATGGTCACCATCCTTGACACGCACGGCTACAATACCGTGCAAAGACCCTTGTACGAGGTGGCTAGCAGCCATACGGCACGGAAGACCTTTGTAGGCAACCTGTACAAGCAGGTACCCGACCCGAACCTGATAGCCTCCATGTCGGGACACGTGGAGGGAAGCAAGGCGTTCAGACGTTACCGCACCATTGACGACGACATGAAGCGCAAGCTGGTTGAAATGATAAATTAGGAAACTTAAAAAGGATACATATATGAAAGTGACGGCATTCATCAGAAAGACATCGGCCAAGAACAACGTGACGGATCTGGCACGTGTCTATTTCCGTGTCCGGGATGTTGGCGGAGTGGACATCAAGGCTGCAAGCGAACTGTCCATCAATCCCAACCACTGGAGCGCGGAGAAGCAGGGGTACAAGCCCCGTGTGGCCCTGGTATCGGAAGAGAAGCGGATGAACTTCGACAGGGACATCCAGCAGATAACCCACCTTATCACCAAGGAATACCACCGTGGCGTGGACGGCAACTGGCTGAAAGGGCTGATAGAGGAATACCACCATCCCAACATCAACGCAAGGGGCGGAAACAAGGCAGAAGAATACCTGCTGTCATATCAGATACAAAAATATATCGACGAGACTCCGCTTGCGCACGACAGCATGAAGCACCATCTGGACAATCTCAACAAGGTGCTGCGCTACGAGCGTTTCCGGCACGAGGTCATGCACCAGCGCGGATTCCACCTCTGCATCGACTCCATCACGGCAGATGACATAAGGGACTTCAAGTTCTGGATACAGGAAGAATACAGGTATGTGGATATGTACCCGGCATTCTATCAGAACGAACTGCGCCGCAATGTCGAGCAGAAGCGTTCCGAAAACAGCATGTCGGGCAGTCTCTACCGCATCCGTACCGTCATCAAGTGGTGCATCAAGCGCGGACTGACAAGAAACAATCCGTTTGACCAGTACCAGATTACCCAGCCCATGTATGGTGACCCGTTCTATCTTACTCTTGAAGAGCGGGACAAAGTGTACTATGCCGATTTGAGCGGATTGGGTGCAACCTATCCGGTCTACCGTGACATATTCATGTTCCAGTGCCTTATCGGCTGCCGTGTCAGCGACCTGAACAGGCTGACCAAGGCGAACATCGTTGACGGCTGTGTGGAGTATATCCCGCAAAAGACCAAACTGGAACACGCCAACACGGTACGAGTTCCTTTGAATCAAAAGGCACTGGATATACTGGAACGGTACAAGGATCTGGAAGACGCGCTGCTTCCCCGGTTTTCTCACTTCGGCTACAACAGGAAGATAAAGGAAATCCTCAAGTATGTGGGCATCGACCGTATGGTCAGGGTGCTTGACCCGAAGACACGCGAGGATGTGGCAAAGCCTTTATATGAGGTGGCGACCACCCACACGGCACGGAAAACCTTTATAGGCAACCTTTACAAGCAGGTCAAGGACCCGAACCTGATTGCCTCCATGTCGGGGCATTCGGAAGGAAGCCGGGCTTTCGCCAGATACCGCAAGATTGATGACGAGATGAAGAAGGAGCTGGTAAACCTGTTGGATTGACCGTTTCCCTCATTTCTTATACCCTATTTATATTCAACCCGATAAAGCAGCATGAATATGGACGAGCATAAACTGACATACGAACAGTTTAAGGCAGATATTCTCCAGTGGAAAAACACTCACAGGGAGGAATATTGCCGTTTCGCACGCCTGATGACAAACGGTGACGAAAGGCAGTACCTGGCCATCTGCCGGAGCATATTCAAGCAACTGCCTAAAATCAAAACGGAATGGGAGTTATGCTGGAACGATGACAGTAAGGATGATTTCAACGATATAGACCTGCTGTTCAAGGAGGAATCTGTGCCAAAACAGATTGTGGAGACGTTTCAGAAGCAAAGGGAAAACAATAATTCAAACGATTCGGTACTGGTTTCATTATGGGGCAGGGTAAAATCCTTTTTTAGCGGCAAGTACCGACATATTACCCTTTCGGCACCGCTTGTACTGAGTTGGCTGTATTACGGCAAGAGTTTCGAGGCGATGGTCAGCATGATAGACAAGCAGATGAAGCACCCGAAAGTGGATAATGCCGACAGGCAAAGTTGCTCTTTTGTTGCCAAACAGATTATAGATGTATCCATTAAAAACGGTTTCCGCACCAAAGCCGACTGGGACAGATATTTTTCCATGAACGATGCCATTAGGAAAGGCAATATCGGTGAATGGGCGTTACAGTCCGTCACAGATGAAATGAAGGCTGGCAATGACAATAACGCCTGTACAACAAATTTAGAGGAAACCAATATTGATACAACAACAGCACAACGTACAGCCGGAAAGAAAAAGATACAGGAGCGGCCACTTGCGGAATATCTTGACTGCGAGAACAAGGAGGCTGTAATACAATGCATCCGCAATTTTGTCACTGTCAATACAAATGCCGTCCATCAGGCACTGCCGTTCTATGTATTGAAGGAGTTGCGCCTGGTTGCCGATATGCATACGGCCAAGGAATACAGCACAGGACTGGCCTTGCAATTCCCGGACTTGCTGACGCTGAAAAGCGAGAGTGCCATACGGCAGGCGGTCGGGTCTCTGAAAACGACAAGGCACGTCATCAAGGACGGCAAAGACCAGTCGGCGCTGCTTATCGAAAGTGACGAGAACCGGGAGTTGTTCCAGACATTAGTGGGGTCAATCAGAAATATTATCGGCACGGATAAAGAAACAGATATGGTAGAATAGAGTAAAATAAAGCCGTTTTATATGGTCATACAGACTTGAATTGTCATGACAATTTAAGACAATCCATTATATATCAATCTGTTTTAATTCATATATACTTTTGCACCGTCAATCCTTTTCCCGAGGATTTGGCGGTGCTTCTCTTTTATAAGCCATCGGAAGCGGAGCATCAGGGAACTTTTGAAGATGGCCGTCAAAAACTTCAAAAGCTGATATTTATGATTACTATTGAAAGTCTGGTCGAGCAGGGGGCGAACGTAAAACTGGAAGTCACTCCCACAGACCTTGAAATGTTTGCGGAATCCATCGTGCAGCGCACCATCATGGCGCAGCAGGAAGAACACAAGGCTGCCATGCAGCGCGAAGCGGAAGAAGGCTGGCTGAATACGAAGCAAGTCCGTGAGCTGTTAAACGTGTGCGAGGGTACGCTCAACCTATGGGCGAAGCGCGGCTATCTTGTCCCGGTCAAGGTCGGCAACAAGAACATATATGCCAAGTCCGATGTGCGCCGTGTGCAGACGGGAGGCAAGTCAGAGAGTGTAACATCCTATTGCAAGAAGAGAAATGGATGACATGAAGACCCCCCGGCTTGAACTGTGCAACCGGATACGCATGGAGGCGGAGCATACCGAAGACACAGGCTTCCCCTTGGCTGTGTTTCCGCAGACCGTACAGTCAATCATACTCGACATGGCCACATATGAGAACTACAAGACGGAGTTTATCGCAACGTCCATGCTGTCGGCCGTGTCCGCAGCATTGGGCGGCACATACCGCATCCGTATCAAGGGTGACTGGCAGAGCAACGGTGCGTTGTACATCATTCTGGTAGGCAGGCCCGGACTGGGCAAGACACCGCCATTGGAGGCGGCATACCGTCCTATACGGAAGCATGACTATGCCCTGTTCAAGGCGTATGCAGCAGAGATGGAAGCATGGAAGGCGGCAGGAGAAAACGGGAGGAAGCCTGTCCTGAAACGTACCATCGTGTCCGACTTCACACCCGAATCGCTAATGCTGACGCACAACAACAATCCGAGAAGCGTGGTCATTCTGGTGGACGAGATAATGGGCATGTTCAACTCCGCCAACCGCTACACGAACGGACAGCTCATAGAACAGCTGCTTACCGCATGGAGTGGCGGAGCTTTGGACGTGACAAGGGTAAACAACGCCATTCCCGTCCACATAAAACATCCGTGCATCAACATCATCGGGGGTACACAGACCAAGCGTGTACATGAACTTCTCAGAAAGGGATTCGAGGAAAACGGACTGCTTGACCGCATCCTGTTCGTTATGCCCAAGTCCCCAGAAATATCAAAGTGGATAAACCGGGACGATGACGGGGAGATGACTTCCTTGGCTGCAACACGGTGGGAGAACATATTGAACAAGGTTCTTGCCTTGGACTATGAAGCCGAAGCGGAAGAAAGGATACCTCATGTGCTGTCTATGGCCAGAGATGCCAAGGAATACTTTTTCTCATGGTGGAACAGGAAAGTGGAGCGTATCAATCAAATAGAGAATGATGCCGAGGTGGACAGCCGAGAGATGAAACATCCTACTCATGTAGCACGGTTGGCTCTGATAATTCAGGTCTTGCGATATGCTTCCGATGAAAGCCATCTGCAATTTGTGGATATGGCATCAGTGAAAGCCGCCATACGTCTGAATGACTACTTCGAGGATTCATATATCCGTCTCCGTTCCTTCGTGGCGAACGACACCTGTGAAGAGCCACCGAAGGTGTTGCTGTCATTGCTACCTGATACTTTTGATACAAAGACGGCCATTGCCATAGGCAAAGAATTGCAGGGTGTCAGCGAGCGTACTGTGATGAACTATCTCAAGGAACTATGCCACAGCCGTCTTCTGCGGAAAGCGAAAGCCGGACATTACGAGAAAGTCATGTATGGATCCGGCAAATACTCCATAAATGAAAATGAGTAATCAACCAAAGACTGCAATGAAATGCCCCCTGTTGCAGCTTGCAGTTTCTTCAGTCTTGCAGTTTCGAGTTATTGAAAACGGAAAAATCCTGCAAAACTGCAAGGACTGCAGACTGCAAATAACCTTTCGGTTTGCAGGAATCAAAAAGAGATAGCTATGAGTGAATACAGATTCCATCTCCAGAAATACAGTCCGGGCAGCAAGACCGTCTGTCCCGGATGCGGCAGGAAAGCCTGTTTTACCCGGTACGTTGACGAGGAAGGGCAGGTTTCGTTTCCCGGCAATGTGGGCAAGTGTGACCACATCAACAGTTGCGGCTACCACTATACACCCAGAGAATATTTTCATGACAACCCTGCTGTCAAGGATACTTTGACCGGACAAGATGGGTATGGCAATGTTACATCAACAGTCATAAAATCAGTAGTAAAATCATCACCTAAATCACAGCCACAGATTCCTTATCTTCCTTATGCTTGGGTGGAGCTGTCCATGCAGAGGTTTGACATCAACCCTTTATACCGATACCTGACCATTGTGGCAGGTAAAGAGAAAACGGAACGGCTGTTCAATCTCTACAAGGTCGGTACATCCAAGATGTGGCACGGTGCGACTGTGTTCTGGCAGATTGATGTCAACGGTAATGTCCGGGCTGGCAAGATTATGGGCTATGATGCAACAACCGGACATCGTATCAAGCAGCCATTCAGTCAGGTCAGCTGGGTACATTCGGTAAGAAAGATACCGGGGTTCCACATGAGACAATGCCTGTTCGGTGAGCATCTGCTGGCTGATACTTCATCTCTGGCAAGAACCGTTGGCATTGTAGAAAGCGAGAAAACAGCACTGATTGCAGCATTGTTCATCCCTGATTTGGTATGGCTCGCCACCGGAGGGATGCACGGCAGCTTCAACAGCGAGGCCATGCAGGTACTACGAGGGCATGATGTGGTTCTCTTCCCCGACCTCAAGGCAACGGGTGAATGGCGGTGCAAAGCCAAGATGCTACAGTCCATTTGTAAATCTGCCACCTGTTCCGATCTGTTGGAGAAGATGGCGACCGATGAACAGCGTAGTCGGGGACTGGACATCGCCGACTTCCTCCTGATGGAAGATACACCGCAGATGATTCTACAGAAGATGATAGAACTCAATCCCGCGTTACAGACCTTCATCGACACCTTTGAACTCGAACTGGTAGATGCAGGAAAGATGGAATGAAGGAGGCACAACGGACAGCTCGCTGTTCCATGAAAATGGGGTTGTAAAATCCCGTAGCTTATTAGGGCATTTTCACCACCTCCGCTTCGCGTCCGGCAGTCAAAAAGCCCATAAACCGAGGACACTCCTCAGGCTCCGGGTATGCCTTCGGCTGTCTAACGGGATTTTACAACAAGAATAACAATAAAATAACGAACAGATATGAGTAATACACAATACGCTGTCTGCCACCTGCAGCGTGGCAGCGGTAATGACAGTGGAATGTCATGCCATATAGAAAGAAAGGATGCCAAGGGAAAGGTTTATGTGCCGGTCAATGCCGACGCAGACCGGACACATCTCAACCGTGAGTTGGTCAGATTTTCCGATGGCGTGTCCAATCGCACCGAGGCGATACAGCGCCGCATCGAGACCGTCGGGCTGCGCCGCAAAGTCAGCAAGAACCAGACAAAGGCAATACGCGTAATGCTGACCGGAACACATGAACAGATGATGAAAATTGCCAATGACGGCAAACTGGACTATTGGATCGATGCCAATCTCAAATGGCTAAAGGAGACCTTTGGTAACGAGAACCTTGTGTCCTGCGTTCTGCACATGGACGAAAAGACCCCGCACCTGCACGCCACAGTCGTGCCCGTTGTAACCGATGAGCGTATCCGCAGGAAGCGGGAGGGCGAAAAGAAATATGAAACGAAGTCCGGACCCCGTCTGTCGGCGGACGATGTGATGCGTCGTACCAAATTACATGAATACCAGAACAGCTATGCCAAGGCCATGAAACCGTTCGGTTTGCAACGTGGGATTGTCGGCTCTACCGCCAAGCATCAGACGAACTCGGAATATTACAGGCAGCAGGTAATCCAATATGAGGAAGACATTACCAGATTACAGGCAGACATTGAACGGGCAAAAGAAGGCAGAAGTACCGTACTGTCGTGGTTCGGCAAGGGAGACCTTGCTAAGGCAAAAAAGGAACTTGCGAACAAGGATGAGCTGATTGCCAAACTCAATAAACAGATTAAGGAACTTCAGGCAGAAAAGGTTCGATTGCAGGAACAACATAAATCAGAAATCGGGAAACTACGGAACGGCTATCAGAAAGAGATAGACGCGGCCATCCGCAGGGCGGAAACCGCCGAGCGACAGTCAAAAGAGAAAGATACAGTCATAGACAGGCAACGGAAGCAGATAGGCTTGCTTGACCGCAAGGTCAATCCGCAGCGTTACAGCCTGTCATCCGGTGCAAAACTTGTACGTACCAATGTCTCAAACTATCGGAATCCGTCACTCCACATCTGGACTCGGGTCGGAGAGGAACTTTTCGAGAACACTAAATTCCAAATAGACTATGATGTGGCCCAAAGGCATTTCAACGGACAAATCACGGACGAGGAGTTTGTCAATGCAGTATTCGAGCCGCAGGAACAGGTAAGCGCAAGACAAGCGGAGCTATTGGGAGCAGCGTTCACCCTTGCAGTCGGAGGCCCGGCACAAGTGCATGTCGGTACAGGAGGTGGAGAGGTGTCTTCGGATTTGCCGTGGAGCGAGAAGAAGCGTGATAATAATATGACTTCATTCAAACGAAAACGATAACAAATAGCGTTGTTTTGTAGGCAAACAATCTTTCTCACAAAAGAATTGCAGTTTTTCGAAGATTTTCTCGAGAATCTGCAATCCTTTTTGTATATTTGTGTCCAAATATTGACAATTCAAAAAGAAGACAATAGATAAGAGAAAAGTTTTATGGATAATAAATCTGTTATACTTCCTAAATGGATTGATAAAATTATCTTTGATGATTTTGAGGCTGAATCTGAACTGGAAATACAGGATGTTATAAATATGTCAAATGTGCAGTATCATTTTATAATGTCGTTTAAGGCAATAAATGAGTTTGTACAACGTGGAACTTTTAATAAAAGTAATCCGTATGAATTGATAGTTTCGTATTTTTCTCCATTGCTTAAAGCCAATGGAGTCTTTATCATTTCTGATGTAACAACAAAAGTAGATAATGGTTTGTATTATCCACAAATGATGAATAGTGGAATAAATAGATTTTTAAAGAACTCACAGCAATATAAAAGTATCGTGCCAAATGCATGTTACCACCTCGAGAACCAATGTTCCGGTTGTTATATGCAAGATATTTTTCATGTATCCCACAGGGGAAAAAATAGTGATAGAAGTAAAATCGCATACAGAATAATTTGTAATAAATCATTTGCTCAGGAAGTAATGGCTGGATATACTCTAAAAACATGTCGTGCAATAAATCCGTTAGCAGATAAAAATATACCTTATGATTTATGGCACTAGATAATCTTACACCAGACAAAGACCAGCAGATAATCATCAATATGTCTGCAGAACGAACCGCAATAGTTAAGGGAATTGCAGGTTCTGGAAAATCGTTGACTCTTCTAAAGAAGGCCAAACAAGTTTCGACGCTAACTAGTTCCTATGCAATTATAGTTTATACAAAATCACTAAAACAATTTTTTGTTGACGAATTAGCTGAAATTGGACAAAACGAAGGCCATGTATATTATTTTGAAGAATGGAAACGTTCTTCAAAACCGCAATTCACATATATGTTCATAGATGAGTGCCAGGACTTTAATGCTGATGAAATTGCAGATTTTAAGGCTCATGGAAAATACTGCTGGTTTTTTGGAGATTCTAATCAATCAATAATGGAATTCCCAAACCATCCAGTCCAAAGTGTAGAGGAAACAGCTAAACAATTAGGAATTCATCCACAAGATTTGTGTATTAACCATCGTCTCACAATCGAAAATGCAAAGGTTGGTGAACATATACGTCCCGCATCTCGTTTGTCATTTGCATGTATCAAACATGGTCCAAAGCCACGTTTAATACAAACCAAATCGCAACTTGATAAAATTATAGAATACGTTAATAATGGTTTAATAGATGTGGGTATTCTTGTGTATTATAACGATCAAGTTACTATGATTCGGGACTATTTTGTGTCAAAAGGCATACCTGTTCAATGGAAAACACACGATTATATGGATATAGATTTCAAATCAACAAGTCCTAAAATAATTACTTGGCACTGTGCTAAGGGATTACAATTTAATGATGTATTTATTCCATGCTGTGGGCTTAATGAATTCAGGAACTATGTTTACTGGAATATAGAACCAATGACTGAAAAAGAGTCAGCATTATATGTAGCAACAACACGTCCGTTGGAAAATCTTTATCTTTTATATACTGATAATCTAGCACCCAGATTGCCAGCACCTGATTCCCATATCTATGCAGGGAATGAGACTGATGCCAATGGACCATTCTAAATATATACTTTATGAAATTCTATATACCGACATCAAGTTTAAATATGGACAATCTACTTCAGTCTGAATGTATTTTGCCTATATCACATTATGTTCAACGGCTAAGTGGGTATAAATTATATGAACAAATAGAGGAACTTCGGCCTTTTAACGCTATCGTATTATTTAAATATCCAGTTCAATTTACTATTAACGACGTTGGACGCTATAACTATCCAGTGCTTATTGAGTTTGAAGATGATGTACAAACTCAAGATTTTTATGAAAACGAAATACAAGATGGTGTTTGTATTTGTTCTCATACTCTGAATCTGACTCCTACAAATTGCTGTTTCTATTTTTTCTCTGAGCAAGCATATAAAATTACTTTAGTAAATACCCGAAGTAATAAATCCATCAAATACTATAATAATTATTCTATAGTCCCAAATGCCAATAAGTTTAAAACAAGACCACTTCCGAAACTTACGTCTATTTCACATTATGAAGTAGGAGTATTTGAAGATGGAATTATTGATAAACAAAAGGGCGTATTATATGCATATCTCTTAGGAGAGCAGAAATCTGTTAATCATGATTTAGCGGTACAATTAAGGCTTACTCAAGATATATACAACATATTAACCAGTCTTATTTCTACTCCTTCATCTATAACTGTTTTTGGTGAGAAATTATCTTTTTTGTTAGATGAATATAAGAAAATTGATTTAACAGAGAGGAATAGTACAGAACAATTTGAAGTTAACTTGAAGAATGAATTGGGAAACAGATTTTATTTCCTTAAAGGATGTTTAATAGGATTTCTCAAGAATATAAATTGTTGGGATTATATATTCACCTCTTTATGCAAAAAATGGGGATGTTATTTTCTCCCCCAAGTTCCGGAGCTACATACTAAAGATGATTATTTAAGGCTTCGATCTGACATAGAAAAGAGAACAGCATATGCAGTTGATGTCTTACAAAAAAGTCTACCCCCATCTACTTTGAATGATATTTCAATGAATGGAAATACTATTTCAATTTCTAATGCTCCATTAGTTAATGCCGTTATCGATTATGTAATAAAAAATAAACAAACAGTAGAAAAGTTATATGCTAATCGCCTTGGTTTTTATATGGGAGTGATGGAGACCATTGTACCTATATTAAAGGGACAAATAGGTGAAATCAATTGGAAGAAGTCTAAAGAACGAGCATACATAAATGATTTACATGCATTTATTAACGATCCGGCCATCCATTTTGAAATAAATAGAATTGATAACATTGAACTCAAATCTATAGCTGCATTTATATTAAAAGGCCAAAGTTACAATGATTGTATGGCTTTGTGCAAAATGGCAGAATTTGAAAATTATCGTTATATTCTTTCCTTGTGGGGTAGCTTATGTGGTTATATGGAAATGAATAAGGAGGCATTATCCGATATTCTCAACATGTCAACATATTCACTCGTATATAAAAAATTATATGGGAAAAACATGGGAATCTTGTCTCATGATATTGCCAATTCAGAATCTTTTATTAATTGCAGCTCAGAAGAAATTGAAAAACGATCTTGTAAGTTTTCAAAGGAAGAATTATCTTTTATTCTAAAATCAGTAAACTTCAAGGAAGTCACTCAATTGGTAAATAAATTAGAATCGTTTTTATCCGTTTCATCAAAACCTATAAACGAGTGTTTTGAAGATGCTATTAATGAAACGCTATCGAAGAGAGCTAAGAAACAAAAAGAGTTAGCTTGGTTGTCCTTAAAAATCTATCAATCTGTAGATAATTATGATGCATTTTGCACAATATTAGAAAAGAACAACTTGTCTAAAACTGTACAAAAAAATATTTTGAGACATTTTGGTCATAACGAAGAGAAGAAAGGCAAAATCAAAATAAAGAAACAGGATACTCCTTTGTTATTTCCCGAAATGAATAAAGCAACTTCTATAACCCAAAGCATATCAAATCGTTTGCCTAACATTCCGTCCTTTGTAGGATTAGATAAGAATGTATTAAGACGTCTCGAACAAAATTGGTCATTTACAGCATCAAAATATCCTAGCAACAAAGAAGAGCACATTCGTTTCTTTATAAATCTTTGCAAGAAAGAAGGCTTTTCAGGAAATGCAAAAGGACCAACGTCCTTAACATATGTGTTTACACAGGAAATGGCATCTAAAGTTGAAAAAGAATTATTAATATACTATGATATTAGATAAAATTACAATAAAGAATGACTCTGGTATGATTGTAGAAGCAACAGCTCCTGTTATTATTTCAGCAAGTCGTTCTACAGACATACCAGCTTTTTATGCCAAATGGTTTTTCAACCGTTTGACAAAAGGTTATTGTGTATGGTACAATCCGTTCAATCAACAGCCAATGTACATTTCTTTTAAGAATTGTAAGGTTATTGTTTTTTGGACAAAGAACCCCAAACCGATATTGCCATATTTGCACAAACTTGATGAACGTAGAATTCATTATTATTTTCAATTTACTCTTAACGATTATATAAATGAAGGATTTGAGCCAAATGTCCCGTCTATTGAAGAAAGAATCGAAACATTTAAGCAATTATCTCAAATGATAGGTAAAGAGAGAGTGATATGGAGATTTGATCCACTTATAATCACTTCATCTATAAGCCCAAGAGAGTTGCTTAAAAGAATATGGAATGTCGGCAATAAACTGAAAGGATATACTGACAAGTTGGTTTTCAGCTTTATAGATGTAAAAGCATATCGAAAAGTTCAAAATAATCTCGTAAAAGAAACAATGTTCTTTACGAAAGAGGATGTTGAAAATGCAGAAGCAAACCATGCTCAGCGAATAGAAATTGTTGAAGGTCTTCAGAAAATTCGATCCATTTGGAAAGAACAAGGATGGAATGTTGAAATGGCAACTTGTGCAGAAGATATAGATTTAGAGTCTTATGGCATAGAACATAATCGTTGTATTGACGGAGAACTTATGAAACGCATATTCTCTGACGATAAAGAATTAGTTTATTATCTTCATACATTGAAATGGCCGGAAAGAGATATGTTTGGAGAACTTCCGCCAATCCCCCAGAATACGAAAAATGTTAAAGATTCCGGACAACGCAAGGTTTGCGGATGTATGGTGAGTAAAGATATTGGAATGTATAATACTTGTCGTCATTTCTGTGTATATTGTTATGCCAACACAAGTAAAAAAATGGTAATGGACAATATGAGAAAGCATTCTGATGAAAGTGAAAGTATTATTGAATAAGTGTGTCAGTGTAATCCAAAATGCATAAATAGATCAATGTTAGAACTTGAACTACAACAATATCTACATCGTGAATATCCGCAAGAAAATACTTATTGCGAGTGGAAGGAATTTAAGAATTTGAAGAACTCATTCTGCGGGGACGAGAAAGATGATGTCATTTCGTATGTGTCTGTCATTGCCAATATGGAAGGTGGACACTTGGTGATTGGTGTACACGATAAAACATTGAAGATTGTCGGAACGGACACATACAATTATGATAAGCAAAAAGCAATACTGCGACTGACAGAAAGATGCGTAAATCTTTCAACAGAAGGCTTGGATATAGATGAGTTCATCACAGATGATACCAATCGTAAAGTATGGGTTATCCATATTCCTAAACATCTACCTAAGCGCCCTGTGTTTGCGCATAATAAGGCATGGCAGCGAATTGAGGATTCTCTCGTAGAAATGACTACTGAACGCATGAGTGCAATTCTTGATGAACCTATTTTCAGCGAAACGGATTGGTCCGCACAAATCGTACCTGATGCTACGATTGATGACCTTGATGAAGTTGCCATAGCTAAAGCTCGTATGATGTTCAAGAAAGTACATAGCCGAATACCTGAAGCCGAAGTAAATGCATGGACTGTGGAAACATTCTTGAGCAAATGTGGCATAATGAAGAACGGAGGAATTACTCGTGCCGCAATAATCCTTCTTGGTAAATATGAAGCTGCTTTCAAGTTACGTCCGGCTGTTGCACAAGTGACTTGGACAAGGCGGGATGAAAAGCAGGATGTAGTGGATTACGAACACTTCACCGTGCCATTTATATTAACCGTAGATGAGATTTTATCAAAGATTGAAAATCTGACAATGCGTGAAATGCCAGGAGGTACACTCTTCCCTGACACTATGAAGCAATACGATGACTATACCATCCGCGAAGCACTTCATAATTGTATTGCACATCAAGACTACACGATGCAGCAGCGAATCAATTTCGTGGAAAATCCGACATACCTCTATTACTCCAATGCAGGGAGTTTTATTCCTGGCACGTTGGAGAATGCTTTAACGAATGAGGAACCTCAAGCATATTTTCGCAATGAATGTCTTTGCAGGGCAATGGTTGATTTCAACATGATAGATACAGTAAGTAGGGGCATAAAGAAGATGTTCAATGAACAATGGCGTCGCCATTTTCCAATGCCTGATTATGAAATTGACGCTAAAAACAGAAAAGTATCGGTACGCATTTATGGCAATGAGATAAATGAACAATATACCAACTTGCTCAAAACAGACAACTCATTGACCTTGTGGGATTGCATATCATTAGATGCCATCCAAAAGGGCAGAACCATTCATGAGGACATTGCGCATGATTTATTGAACAGAGGGCTCATTGAGGGCGAAGCCCCCAATTATACAATCTCTTTAGGGATTGCTAAAGCTACTCGTCAACTGCAAGGTTACACCAAGCAGAAAGGACTTGATAAGGAAAAAATCAAACAGATGATTTTGCAGTATCTTAAGAATGCTGGTACAGATGGAGCCAAGCGTGATAGCATTTATGAGTACGTCAAAGACGTAATGCCGCAAGTCAAGACAAACGAACAGCAATTGAGACTATTAGGGGATATACTTAGTGCGTTAAGTGCCGATAAACTTATTTATGCAAAAGGGCGGATATGGTTCTTAAAAGAATAGTCATAACGGAAGATTATGACGGTTTATCCCAATTATAGCGGAATTTATAACGGATTTCGTCATATTATAGCGGATAATGAAATCCGATTAACTCATGTCAAATTCGTAAATTGAAGAAGTATGTTATTAGGAGAAAGAATAAAAGAGTTAAGAGAGCAACACGGAGTACTGCAAAGACAATTAGCAGCCTTGCTTGAAATAGATACTCCGATGTTCAGCAAAATAGAGCGCGGTGACAGACGTGCCAAACGAACACAAGTAATACAATTGGCTGAATATTTCAAGGTAGATAAGAATGAACTTCTCACTCTGTGGTTAGCAGACAAAGTATTAGATGCGGTAGAGGATGAAGATGAATTAAAACACGATGCGATAGAGGTCGCACAAAAAAGAATAGGCTAATACTTACAATTGTCGGGAACTATATGGTATCATAATAATCTAATTTCCGACATTATTATTTGATACTCAAATTACTAAATTGCAATATTCGGTTCAAGCGTGGGAACTGTTAATCTACTATTTTGAAACTGAGGTATCGCCAAACACCCATCGGACAAATAATAAACAACAGCCCACGCTTTATTCTATATACACAAGTATATATAACAAGCGTGAGCGTCCAGTTGTCTATTATCTTTGTCCGACTGGAAAGTTGGCGATTTTCAGTTCCAAAGATAATATCTTAAACGCTTAACGTTATCCATCGACAGAACAGCCGAAAAGTCAAAGCTTCGACAATCCTATGTCAATCGCAAAGATAGTGAAAAACGGCAAACCATATTGTTTACGAAGAAACATTAACAGATATAAATCAAAGATTTTTGGAAACAAAAAAAGGGCGGCCTTTTACAGCCGCCCCTCCAAGCATTCCGATTACCGGAAAGTTTCCCTAAAAATAATACGTATCCTACTTTTCAACCGTGAATTTATAAATACACTCGCTGAAATACTTTTCGCCCGGACGCAGCACCACACTTGGGAAGCTCGGCTGGTTGGGAGAATCGGGATAATGTTGTGTTTCGAGACACAAAGCACCGCGATGCGGATAAATCACACCTAACTTTCCTTTATCTCCATCCTTCGTCATTGCGTTTCCGGCATAGAACTGGATACCCGGCTCGTTTGTGTACACTTCAAGGCCGATACCGCTCTTTGCAGAAACAGCCTTTGCAGCCAACACATTGATGTCGCAATTATTATTCAACACCCAGTTATGATCATAGCCTTTGCCTCTTACCAACTGATCGAACGGATCATCGATATGTGCGCCTACGGCAACAGCCGTACGCAAATCCATCGGAGTTCCTTCTACCGGATCAAGCGTGCCGGTCGGGATCAATGTTTCATCAACCGGAACATAAGTATCTGCAGCAATCATAATAGAATGATCCAAGATCTGAGAACCCGGAACACCGGAAAGGTTGAAATAGCTATGGTTCGTCAGGTTCACGACAGTCGGTTTGTCCGTTGTAGCTTCGTATTTGATATCGACGGCATTGTCATTCGTCAATGTGTATGTGACTTTCAGGTTCAGATTTCCGGGGAAACCGGCTTCACCATCTTTGGAGAGATACGTCAATTCCACACTTTGGTCATTTACCTGTTTGGCATCCCAAACAACCGTATGGTAACCTTCCGGACCACCATGCAGGCAATGTCCGTTGTTATTCTGCGGAAGCTGGTACTCAACACCATCCAGCGTAAACTTGCCATTTGCAATACGGTTTCCATAACGACCGATCAACCCGCCGTAGTTATTGTTTGGATTGTCCACATACTGTTGGATATTATCGTATCCCAGGACGACATCCGTCATTTTGCCATTCTTGTCAGGAACCATAACCGATACCAGGCGCCCGCCCCAGTTTGTCACACAGGCCTCCGCACCATTCTGGTTCTTCAACACATATAATGCAGTCGGTTTTCCCTGTACTTCTGATACGAAATTAGATTTCATCAGTCCAGAAAGAGTGGCTTCCTCTTTTTTCTCAGTGCATGACAACAAAACACACATTGCCATGACAGCCATACATAGTCTCTTCATTTTCGATACTAATAAATTAATGTTTGTTAGATAGGCAACAAATATACGCTATTATTATCAAAAACAAACGATGCTGTAGAATAATGTTGCTTAATACAAATCACTTTCGTACATTTGTCTGTCATAATAGAGAAAAATGAAACAGTATTTAGAATTACTCGATCGTGTCCTCCGTGAAGGAGTCAAGAAAGAAGATCGGACAGGAACCGGTACATACAGTGTATTCGGACATCAGATGCGCTTCAACCTTGAAGACGGTTTTCCTCTGCTCACAACAAAGAAACTGCATTTGAAATCCATTATATACGAATTACTTTGGTTTCTTCAGGGCGATACAAATGCAAAATACCTGCAGGAACATGGAGTGAGGATCTGGAACGAGTGGGCAGATCCGGATGGAAACTTAGGACATATCTACGGCTTCCAATGGCGCTCATGGCCGGACTATAAAGGCGGCAATATCGATCAGATCAGTGAAGCGGTAGAGACAATCAAGCATAATCCGGATTCACGCCGTATCATCGTCAGCGCCTGGAATGTAGCAGACCTGGACAATATGAATCTGCCTCCCTGCCACGCTTTTTTCCAGTTTTATGTGGCAAACGGCCGCCTGAGCCTGCAAATGTACCAGCGCAGTGCCGATATTTTCTTAGGCGTACCTTTTAATATTGCCTCGTATGCCCTGTTATTACAGATGATGGCACAGGTAACCGGACTGAAAGCTGGAGATTTTGTCCATACGCTTGGTGACGCACATATTTACACGAACCATCTTGAACAGGTAAAGTTGCAACTGACACGCGATCCACGGCCTCTTCCCCGGATGGAAATCAACCCGGATGTAAAAGATATATTCGGTTTCCAGTACGAGGATTTCAACCTAACGGGATACGACCCTCATCCTCATATCAAGGGAGAAGTGGCCGTATAAGAGATTTATGATTTCAGATTTATGATTCATGAACTGCATATAGTCAGACCTCATAAACCATAAACTTGAAATCATAAATCATAAATTATAAATAATAAATCATAAATGGCAATGAGTACTATTTCAATTGTAGCAGCGATTTCCGACAACAATGCGATCGGGAAGAATCTGGGTCTGCTCTGGCACATGCCGGCAGACATGAAGCGTTTTAAAGACCTGACAACAGGACACGCCGTAATAATGGGGCGTAAAACTTTCGAATCTTTGCCAAAAGGCGGATTGCCCAACCGTAAAAATGTCGTGCTGACGACGATGCCTGAAGCAGGTTTCATCAATTGCTTTGCCTGCGAATCCATGCATGACGCACTGGATATCTGCGAAAAGGAAGAAAACATCTTCATCATCGGAGGTTCTCTGGTTTACAGACAAGGATTAGGGATTGCCGACAAGATGTATCTGACCCGTATTCACGGGGAGTTTCCGGATGCAGACGCATTTTTCCCGGTTGTCAACTGGGATCTGTGGGAAGAGGTGGAACGACAGGAATTTCCCGCTGACGAGAAAAATCCGTATCCTTACACATTCCTGACCTACGTCCGTAAAAAATAAAATTACTCCTAATTAACGGTAATTTTACAACTTTTTGCTCTTTCTTTGTATCTATATAAGAAACGGGTTCGGATTTATAATTTATGATTTATCAGTCATACTTCATAAATCCGAAATCATAAATCTGAAAGATATGAAGATAAGAGCAATTATTGTTTTAGCCCTGATCGCATGCGGAATAGTATCCACGATCTTCTACGTGAAAGCAAATCAGGTATCCACCAATGAAAAGGCTATCATAGAAGCCATCCAAACGAAAAACACTCCGGCATTGATCCAGGCGCTTATCACCCGGATGAAAAATCAGCTGGAAAAAGACGTCAATACATTCCCCGAACTGATCAAAGAGGTGGAAACTTATGCCGGTACATGTCCCGACTCCGCATCTGTAGCCATACTCCACTCCATGATCGCGGAGATGTATAACAACTATTATATGCAAAACCGTTGGAACGTCAACCAGCGGACCGAACTGGCAGGCTATGTTCCCGATGATATCCGGGAATGGACCTCCAATCTGTTCAGAGAAAAGATCAAACAGGAACTGACGCTCTCTCTCCAACCGGCTCGGTTGCTGCAACAAACACCGGTCAGCCAGTATAACCTGATTCTGAAAAAAGGGAAAGACACGCCTCAACTTCGCCCTACTCTGTATGATTTCCTGGCTTTCCGGGCGATCGACATACAGCCGTCGGATAAATGGTATGAAGATGCGATCGACTTCCGCCGTACACAACCGGAGAAAAAAGCCTTATTACTGGACGAACTGGACTACTGGCAATATAAATACGACAGCCAGTCTACAAACACCAACGACTACAGAAACACGTTGGACAGTTTGTATAATGTATACGGCAAAGAGCCGTTTGCCGCCGAAATACGCATTGCCGAGATGAATCTTCTCCAACGGGAACGTTATCAAGGCAACAAGGCTCACCAAGACTCCATCCAGGCGCTCATTTATTCGCTCTGCAAAGAAAGTATCGCGCAATATCCCAAATACGACCGCATAAACGTTTTCAAGAACCAGTTAAACGAAATGGAAACGCCGGTCCTGAATATCCAATCCGACAACAATGTGTATCCGGGTAAGGACCTTACGTTGCAAATCAAGTATGTCAACACGCCCCGGTTAGTTGTGCGCATCTACAAAAGCCTTCGCCAGCCGGAAGATGCCTGGCGGAATTACGGCAAGAACAGTAAAAGCATGCGGGGAGAACTGGTAAAAGAGGTCACATTCAAGATGAATCTCGCCAACTCATACACCGAAGCCGATTCCACGCTGGCCATTCCGATGGACAGGTTGGGATTATACGAATATGTGATCACGGTTCCCGGCAAGCAGCTGACAGTCTCCAACCGTTTTAGCGTCAGCCGCCTGGCAGCCCTCACCCGCAGCCAGACCAACAACCCGGAAGTGCTTGTCACCGACCTCGAAAGCGGTAAACCGATCGAAGGGGCAACCGTTATCTATTACAAAACCAATATGATGAACGGAACCATCCAACGCCAGGGAGAAGTCAAAACAGACCGGTTGGGAATCGCCATCCTCCCGGCCAAAAAGAAAATCGAGCACATACGTCCGGTACTTCGCGAAGACTCCTCTTCCATCATCACAAATATATATCCTTACGGCACTTCCCGCTCCAGACAGGAAAAGGAGACAGTCGATTTGTCACTCTTTACGGACCGGGGCATCTACCGGCCGGGGCAAAACGTATTCTTCAAAGGGATCGCTTATGTGAAAGATACGGACAACCCGCATGTCGTGGCCGGACGCACCTATACCGTCACCCTGCGGGATGCCAACTACAAGGATGTAGCCAGCAAAGAATTCAAGACCGACCGGTTCGGTTCCTTCAACGGCGAGTTCACCATCCCAGCACAGACTTTGAGCGGGAACTTCACGCTTGTCACAGAAAGGTCTCGTACGAATATCCGGGTAGAAGAATACAAATGCCCGACTTTCAAAGTCAGTTTCCTGCCGCTCAAGGAAGAGGTGTCTTTCGGCCATCCGGTGAAACTGACAGGTGAAGCACAAACTTTCTCCGGTATAAACTTGCAGGAAGGCGAAATAAACTGGACGATCACCCGTCGCCCGTTCTGGGCACGTTTTTATATGCCGGACCCGTTCGATTTTACATACAAGCAGGTGGCTAACGGAACGACAAAAATTGACAATAAAGGAAACTTCACGATCTCCTTCATACCCGAACGGCCGGAAACATCAGATATGCGCCCTGCCTTCCAGAGCTACGAAGTAACGGCAACCCTGACCGACAGCAAAGGAGAGACACAAGAGGCAAGCTATACCTTCTCCGTCGGCGATACAGGTATCCTGTTGGATATCCAAATGCCCGGAGAGGAAATGGAAAACGATTCCGCCAAAGCTGTGGTAACAGCCTATACCGTGAACAGGCAGAAAACATCTGCGGAAGGAAGTTACACGATTTATTCTCTGTCGGACGAAAAACCAGAAAAGGATATGTTCGGTGCAGACCGGTACAAAATCAATAAACTGGTGACTGTCGGAACTTTCATAACGGGAGACGAAATATCACCTGTCGTATTCCGCGAACTTCCCGCCGGACGCTATCGCCTGGAAGTGAAATCGACCGACTCCAACAGAAAAGAAGTTTCCGCCAATCAAGATTTCATCTTGTACAACCGCCGGGATAAACGGCCGCCCGTATTTATGCATACCTGGCTGGTTAATGAGCACACGACCTGTGCGCCGGGAGAAGAGGCCGCATTTATTTTCGGAACATCCGACAAAGACACACATATATTATATGAAATTTATACAGCAGACAATAAATGCACGGAACGCAAACTGATCCGGTTGAGCGATGAAAACCGGACATTCCGCATCCCGTTCAAAGAAACGGACGGGGAAGGTTTCACCGTGTCTTTCACATTTGTCAAAGACGGCAAGATGTATGTGAAACAAGTTCCGGTTCAACGCCGGCAACCGGATCAGAGATTGAATATCCAGGCAAAGACATTCCGTGACCACCTGCTGCCGGGAAGCAAGGAAAATTGGAAATTCCGTATTACGGATGCTGATTCCTTGACCGTCTCCGCTGAAGTTTTGGCTGGCATGTACGATGCTTCATTGGACAAGTTATTGCCTTTCAGCTGGTCTTTCTCTCCTAAAAGATATGTTTATCTGTATGCTCCTCGTTTTTCTGAAGGGACAGCATTCACAAACAGCAGCAGGTACGAAACAGGAGATCGGAAAAGATTGAACGTCCCACAGTTCCAATACGACCGACTCGACTGGCAGGACGTACTGAGAATCGGTTGGCAATATGAACAAAGCGAACGACGCTATGCAACCGGAGCCGTCATGAAATCAGGGACAGCACCGGCAATAACCGAAGTTCTCAACATCACCGAAGACAGTATGCCACTAGAAGAACCGGCAGTAAAAGCGTACCAGGGTGTCGCTAATATCATAGCAGAAGAAGAAGTGGAAGAAAATGGAACACCGTTCTTCCCGAACAAACCGGTCGAACTTCGTGAAAACTTTGCCGAAACCGCATTCTTCTATCCGGCCTTAGTGACCGACGAGGCAGGCGATGTAGCGTTCAGCTTCACGATGCCCGAAAGCAACACGACTTGGAAACTGCAACTGCTGGCCCAGACGGAAGACCTGAAATACGGCTACCTGTCCCGCGAAATCATCACCAGCAAACCGTTGATGGTAACCCCTAACCTTCCGCGCTTCCTGCGCCAGGGCGATGAAGTGACCATCACGGCGCAAATCAGCAACCAGTCGTCTGCCACTATGGACGGACGCGCCAGCCTGGAATTGTTCGATCCGGACAACGGCCAGCCGGTGATCTGCCTCACCAAATCGCAGAAACCGTTCACACTGCCGGCCGACAGCACCACGACCGTAAGCTGGTCGTTCAAGGTTCCGGCAGCAGCGGGCGGCGTCATCGGTTGCCGTATCGTGGCCGATTCGGATAAAGGGAGTGACGGCGAACAACATTTGATTCCGGTTCTTTCGAATGAGATATTGGTAACGGAAAGTACCCCGTTCTACCTGTTCGACAAAAGCGAAGAAGTGATCCGCCTGAAAGACAGCAAAGGTATCCGGCCGTTCCGCACGACACTGGAGCTGACCGCCAACCCGATCTGGTACGCCGTACAGGCATTGCCGACCCTATCCCAACCGGAAAACGACAACGTCATTTCCTGGTTCGCCTCCTATTACAGCAATACGTTAGCAAACTACATCGCCACCGTCCACCCGCGTATCCAGCAGGTCATCAGCCAGTGGAAAGCACAGGGCGGAAATGCCTCTACGCTCTATTCCAACCTGGAAAAGAATGCAGAACTGAAAAACATCCTTCTACAGGAAACACCCTGGGTATTGGAAGCAGACAATGAAACGGAACAAAAACAGCGTTTGTCCCTCCTTTTCGATATGAACCGGGCAGCAGGACAGCGGGAAACCGCCCTCCGACATCTTCTCGACCTGCAAACGCCGGATGGAGGTTGGGGTTGGTTCAAAGGCATGTATCCGAGCCAGGAGATCACACTCTATATTCTGAAAGGGATGAGCCAACTGACGGAGTTGAATGCAGTCGAATATAACCAGCAGGAAAAAGAGATGCAGATGAAAGCACTCAAATTCGTTGACAAACAAATCCAGTCCGATTATGAGGCATTACAAAAGATCAAGAACTGGCAGAAAAACGAAATTTCTCCATTGGAAATCGAATATCTGTTTGTCCGCAGCAATTACCGAGACATTCCGGAGTTGGGTTCGGCCCGTGAAGCAATCCGCTACTATACGAACCTGGCGGAAAAGCAGTGGGACAAACAATCCATCCACGGCAAAGGAGAAATAGGGTGGCTCATGTGGAGGAATGGAAATAAAGAGATTGCCGGAAAGATTATCACTTGGCTGCGTAAAACAGCTTCGACCTCTCCGGACAAAGGTATGTATTGGGCGAACAACCGGAGCAGAGCAAACGCCTTTGCCTCTCCGATCGACACCCATTGCCTGCTGATGGCTTTCTTCAATGAAGTTTCGCCCGACAAACAAGAAACAGATCGTATGAAACAATGGTTACTCAACCAGAAACAGACGCAGAACTGGAAATCCGTACCGGCAACGGTCAACGCTATTTATACTTTGCTTCTGACAGGCAGCAACTGGTTGGACACTGCCAACACTTGCACCGCCCAATGGGGCAAGCAAACCTATAGCACGACAAGCGGCGAATTGGCCACCGGCTATCTGAAAGTAACCATATCGGATGAAAAAGCGACCTCATCCGAAGGAACCTCCATCTCTATCCGGAAAGAAGGCTCGGCGCCTGCATGGGGAGCTGTCTACGAGCAATACTTCCAGAACATCAACGAGGTAAAAAAACAGAAAGGCGTCCTGAACGTAGAAAAGCTGCTATTCGTAGAAACCAATAACGGGACTGAGCGGCAACTTCGTCCGGTCACCCCGGATGAACCGCTCAGTGTCGGCGACAAAGTGGTCGTCCGCCTTGTGGTCCGTACCGATCGCGAAATGGATTACGTCTTCCTGAAAGACCTCCGAGCCGGATGTTTTGAACCGGCAGACCAACTTTCCGGTTCTATCTATAGGGACGGGGTCTGGTATTACCAGTCGCCGACGGATGTTTCGGAGAATTTCTTCTTCGAACGCCTGCCCCAGGGGACTTTTGTATTAGAATATGCCGTATACGTGTCACGTACCGGTGAATATGCAGGAGGAATCAGTACGATCCAATGCCTGTACGCACCGGAATTCGTATCGCATACGGAAGGAAACATCATCAAGGTAGATTGAGTGAGACTCCCAGCGATGGCAAGTGCACACAAATCCGGTATCCCCGACTCGCGATGGAAGCAGAATTTTATTTTTTAAAGAAACTAATTCAGTAGTAAACATTATCTTTGCATTTTAAACAATAGCTAAATAAAAAGAGAAGATGAAACAGATTATTTTTATTTTTATGGCAATCCTGCTGGCAACAGGAATAGCTTCAGCTCAAAACAAAGCTGTAATCTCGGCAGATGAAACCTCTTTCGATTTCGGAACGATCAAGGAAGCGAACGGCAATGTGTCGCACACTTTTAAAATAAAGAATACAGGCGAAGCACCGTTGGTCTTGACACGTGTGATCGCCTCTTGTGGCTGTACGACACCGGAATGGACAAAAGAACCGATAGCTCCGGGTAAAACTGGTGATATCAAAATCACTTATAATCCGAAAGACCGCCCCGGTCCTTTTGTCAAGACTATTTCCGTATACAGTAATGGTAAAACCGGTAGTTTTATCCTGACGATCCGGGGAGAAGTAGAATAATAACAGGAAAACTGAACGATAAAGAATGTTGAACAGAAACAAACTGGTCTTTATTCTTGCCGGTATACTGTTTGCAATAAGCAGTATATCGGCACAAAATAACGCCCGAATCAGTGCAGACGAGCTGATCTATAACTTCGGTACGATTGGAGAATCCGATGGATTGGCAAGTCACATATTTACGATCAAAAACACAGGTAACGGTCCGCTTGTCATCACGAGGATCACAGCATCCTGCGGCTGTACGCAGCCCGAATGGACCAAAGAGCCCATCGCTCCGGGAAAGACCGGAGAAGTAAAAGTAACCTACAACCCGAAAGGACGTCCCGGCCCTTTTTACAAAACTATAGCGATCTACAGTAACGGGAAAAAAGGCAGTTTCTCCTTAGGTATCAAAGGAAACGTAACCCCTAAAGAAGCTCAACCCATACTGATTTATCCGTATAGCATCGGCGACCTGAAACTGCAAACAAAAAATATTCTTTACAGCACGATCCGCCCCGAAGAAACATTGGGAGAAAAGATCAACCTGATCAATGAAGGAAAAACATCCCTGAACATCCATTTAGGAAAGACGCCTCATTATCTGAACGTCGTAGCCAATCCTACAAAACTGGCTCCGGGTGAAACAGGCGAAATATCCATCCTCATGAATGCGAAAGAGGCAAAACGGAAAGGCCGCATGACAGCCGAAATTCCGGTAACGGTCGAAAGTATCGGTCAGAAGAAAGGAACAGAAGGCAAACTACATGTTGCAGCCAATATCATAGACGACTTCAGCAAACTGACTGCCTCGGAGAAGGCGAAAGCTCCGGTAGCCCAGCTATCGGGTACCTTGCTCGACTTCGGCAAACTACCTGACAAAAGCAGTTTCATCCCACTGGTCGGCGGTCGGGTGAGCGGCACGATCGAAATTACCAACTCAGGAAAATCACCGCTTGTCATCTATAGTGTGACCTGCGAAGACGAACGCGTAGCTGTTTCCGGTGGCAAAAGAGAAATAAAGCCGGGCACGACAGCCACTTTCAAAGTGACAGTACGCCCGAAAGAGATAAAAACAAAACTGGAAGCCCTCATCAATTTCGTATGCAACGACCCGAACGGTCCGGTACGGCTTGTGAAGGTGACAGCCAATAAATAACCAGGTGAAAGTTGAAAGGTGAAAGTTAAAACAGCTTCCTCTTCCACCTTTCAACCTTCACCTTTCAACTTTCAACTAAATTATGGAACATCCCGAAAACGACGATCTGTACAAAGGATTAAAGGTGAACAAGGGAGTAGCCGATGTACCGACCGTAAATCCTTATCTGAAAAAAAGGATTCAACGCAAAGAATATACGCCTGCCGAATTTGTAGAAGGTATCCTGAAAGGAAACATTACGATCCTCAGCCAGGCGGTAACACTGGTGGAAAGCTCCAAATACGAACACCAGCAAATGGCACAGGAAATTATCGAAAAATGCCTGCCGCATGCAGGAAAGTCTGTCCGTATCGGCATCACCGGAGTACCGGGAGCAGGTAAGAGCACCTCGATCGATGCGTTCGGCATGCACTTGATAGGGCAAGGACGTAAACTGGCTGTGCTGGCAATCGACCCCAGCAGCGAACGCTCGAAAGGCAGCATCCTCGGCGACAAAACTCGTATGGAGGCCTTGTCCCGTGAAAAGAACGCTTTCATCCGTCCTTCGCCATCAGCAGGTTCCTTAGGTGGCGTTGCCCGTAAAACACGTGAAACGATCGTTCTTTGCGAAGCTGCCGGATTCGATACGGTATTTGTCGAAACGGTCGGTGTCGGACAAAGCGAGACGGCTGTCCACTCGATGGTCGATTTCTTCCTGTTGATCCAACTTGCCGGTACTGGAGACGAATTGCAAGGCATCAAGCGCGGGATCATGGAGATGGCGGACGGGATCATCATCAATAAGGCGGATGGTGACAACCTCGAAAAAGCAAAACTGGCAGCGGCGCAATTCCGCAACGCCTTGCACCTGTTTCCGGCCCCCGAATCCGGTTGGAGCCCGAAAGTATTGACTTATTCCGGTTATTACAATTTGGGGATTAAAGAAATCTGGGATATGGTCGGAGAATATATGGAATTCACTCAAAAGAACGGCTACTTCAACTACAAGCGCAACGAACAAGCCAAATATTGGATGTACGAAAGTATCAACGACACACTCCGCGAAACGTTCTACCACAATCCGGCGGTAGAAAAAATGTTGAACTTCACGGAGCAGCAGGTATTGAATAACGAGATCAGTTCGTTCGTTGCAGCCAAACGGATGATGGACCTGTTCTTGGAAAATCTGTCTGCAAAGAAATAAATAAATGGAAAAGAAAAAACTTATACTGCTATTACTAAGTTGCGCGGTAATCACGGAGGCTCATGCTGCCTATCAAGGCCACGTATATGTAGACTCCAACCGGAACGGAATCTACGACAAAGGAGAGAAAGTCTTAAAAGGCATCCGGGTTTCCGACGGGTTGAACGTTGTCAAAACGAATGCCGAAGGAGTATATACACTTCCCGGACACAAACGAGAACGATTTATCTTCATCACCACTCCTTCCGGCTATAGGACAGACAATCAATATTACCGGCGGATCAACGGCACAGGGCAAACATACGATTTCGGCCTGCAACCCTGGAAAGGACGCATCAAGCCGAATGGCAGTCACAGGTTCATCCATATTTCCGATACCGAGATATTCAATACGGAAAACCAAGAAGACTGGGCGAATAACATCCGGGATTATGCGGCTAACGAGAATATCTCATTTATCATCCATACCGGTGATATCTGCTATGAAAATGGATTGAAGAACCATATCCATCTGATGAACACGTCAAACATGGACTGCCCGATGTTCTACTGTATCGGTAACCATGACCTTGTAAAAGGGAAATATGGAGAAGAGGTTTTTGAAAATGTTTACGGTCCGGTTTATTATTCCTTCGACTTCGGAAATGTCCACTACGTCGTTACACCAATGGCAGGAGGAGATCATCAGCCCGGCTATACAAAAGAAGATGTATACCGCTGGTTAAAGAATGACCTGGCGCAAGTACCGACAGGAAAACCGATCATCGTCTTTAACCATGACCTGCTGACTTCCGGGAACGAGTTTGTTTTCGGTATTGACGATAACGAGAAGATTAACCTGAACGAACATAACCTGAAAGCGTGGCTGTACGGCCATTGGCATAATCATTTCGTGCGGAAACAAGGAGATGTCCTGACAATCTCGACCGCAACACTCGACAAAGGGGGAATCGACCACTCGACTTCCGCCTTCCGTGTGGTAGACGTGGATCAAAAAGGAGATGTCCAGACTATGCTCCGCTATACCTATATAAACAAGTCCATCGAAACCGCCTCTATCGCGAATGATGCATGTACAATGACGTCAGACGAAAAGATTCCGGTATCGGTCAACACCTACAATGCAGTTGCTCCTGCCATACGTGTCACTTACAGTTGCGTCGTAGACGGCAATACTGTCCTACCGGAAACACAGCTTACTCAAAATACAGACTGGAATTGGTCCGGAATGGCCAAACTCCCGGCAGACTGTAAAGGCAAACGGATTTTCATTACAGCCAAAGCATTGTTCAACAATGGGGAAACAGCAATCAGCCGTTCCTCATTCGTATACCAGCCGGAAGAGATCGGCAAAACACCCCGACTGGCATGGACCCGTAACGTAAATGCCAACCTGTATTTCTCTTCTCCGGTCGTTGCCGGCGGTAAAGTGTACGTCGCTTCTCTCGATGAAGATTTGAAGGGAGAAGGTGCAATCTTCGCTCTGGATGCAAAGACTGGTGAATTACAATGGAGATATCCGGTTCGCAACTCCATCAAAAACACGATTGCCGTAGACGAAGGAACCGTCTTCGCACAAGATGCGGAAGGTTATTTATACGCCATCAACTCACAGACTGGCAAACTAAAATGGGACAAAAAGATGGATGTCGCCGGCCTTCCTGTCCTTGTGGACGGGCTGACAGCCGCCAATGGCATTGTCTATGCCGGAAGTGGAAAGGCATTCGGAGCATACAACGGTAAAACGGGTGACGCAGTCTGGCTGAACAAAGGCTGGCCGCAAGGAGAAGCCACGACATCGACTCCTCTGCTGGCAAACGGAGTAGTTATTTCAGGCGCCAACTGGCGAGGCTTCTACGGCAACGACGCACAAACGGGAGAGTTGCTTTGGAAACTCGATAAAGACGGAATTACGGATAGAGGCGCAACACCGACATATGACGGTAATCTGCTTTATGTTACTTCGCGCCAATCTTTATTTATCATCGACTGCCATTCGGGGGAAGTCATTGTCCGTAAAGAGTTACCATTCAATGTCCAAGTCAATTCGACCCCGTTGGTCACGGATAAACTGATTGTTTTCGGGACGCAGACTGATGGCTTGGTCGCACTCGACCGTGAGACATTCGAGGTCAGATGGAAAGCCCGGACATCTCCAGCTCTGGTTTATACGGCTCCCTATTCCCGCCATCCGGCTGCCACGGTCGAAACGAGCCCCCTACTCATCGGAGATACGATTTACTTCGGAGCATCCGACGGCATCATCTATGGCATAGATAAGGAAAGCGGGCAAACGACATGGAAACATAAAACGGGAGCTCCGCTATTCTCCACCCTGTCAACAAACGGCAACATGATCTTCGCAACCGATTTCGGAGGCAATGTCTATGCTTTCAAATGCAACGAGTAAACAAGAGCTGAACTCTATATGCAAAAAGCCCCGCGGATGAAAAATATCCGCGGGGCTTTTCATATACTTGCCAATAACAGATCAAATAGAAGAAATACGAAGCGTATTCAACAAATCACGATTGATCGGTTTGTCGTTCTTGATCGCTTTGGAGAAAGGAACGTAAACAATCTCATCATTCTGGATACCCATCATCACGTTACGCTGGTCATCCAACAACGCGTCGACGGCAGCCACTCCCATCCGGGTTGCCAAGATACGATCTTGTGCAGTCGGTGAACCACCGCGCTGCAAGTGTCCCAAAATTGAAACACGTACGTCAAACTGCGGATATTCCTTCTTTACACGTTCAGCCACGCCCATCGCACCACCGGTCACCTCACTTTCCGCAACAAGGACGATACTGCTGTTCTTGGACTTACGGAAACCAGTTTCGATCATCTCGGCCAGTTGGTCTTTCTCCATCGATATCTCCGGAATGATAGCCGCTTCGGCTCCCGATGCAATCGCTCCGTTAAGAGCCAGGAATCCGGCATCACGCCCCATCACTTCGATAAAGAACAGACGGTCGTGGGAGGTTGCCGTGTCACGGATTTTATCGACACATTCCATGATCGTATTCAAAGCCGTGTCGTAGCCGATCGTGATATCCGTGCCATACAGGTCATTATCAATCGTACCAGGCAGGCCGACAATCGGATAATTGAACTCCTGTGCAAAGATGCGAGCCCCCGTCAGCGTTCCGTCACCACCGATGGCGACCAAAGCATCGATGCCATGCTCCATCAGTTTGTCGTAAGCCTGCTTACGGCCTTCCGGCGTCTTGAATTCCGCACAACGGGCCGTCTTCAGGATAGTACCGCCACGCTGAATAATATTACTTACATTCTGAGTCTTGAAATCTTCAATTTCGTCGGTTATCAAACCCTTGTATCCACGATAGATACCCTTAACGGACATTCCGTTATAAATAGCGGAACGTGTCACTGCGCGAATGGCAGCGTTCATTCCGGGAGCATCACCTCCGGACGTTAAAATGCCAATACACTTAACTGTAGACATAGCGTCTTATATTTTATATGTTCGCGGCAAAAGTAATAATTATTTGCCAAAAACCTGTCTATTTTCCAAAACTTCATCAAATCTTACCCCTAAAAGTCAACGGCTGGCATTCAATTCACGAATACGCACAGCCACCTCTTCCATCAGCCACTTCGGAGTGGATGTGGCCCCGCACACCCCGACACTCCCCACATCTTCAGGCAACGGCTCGGTAATCTCCTTTACCTCCGAGATAAAGACCGTGTTCGGGTTTGCCTTCCGACATTCCTCCAGCAGCATCTTGCCATTTGAACTCTTCTTTCCGGCAACGAAATACACCCAATCATGCTTGGAAGCAAACGCCTTGATGTTCGGTAAACGGTTGGCCACCTGGCGGCAGATCGTATCGAAATACTCGAATTGTACCCCATCTGCAATACGCCGCCGGATCTCAGCCACGACTTCACGAAACCCGTCAAGCGACTTGGTCGTTTGCGAGAAGAGGCAGATATTCCGGCTAAAATCCAACCGGCCGAGGTCCTGTACCTTCTCGATAACGATGGCCGTCCCTTCCGTTTGCCCGACCAGACCATTTACTTCGGCATGCCCTTTCTTTCCATAGATCACGACCTGCGTATGACTATCGCGCGTAGCCACGTAGCATTTATGAATCTTACGTTGTAACTGGAGCACCACCGGACAGGTCGCATCCACGATCGTGATGTTGTTCCGCCGGGCGATCTCGTAGGTCGAAGGCGGTTCCCCATGCGCCCGAAGCAACACCTTTTCTCCCTTCAAACGGGTAAACTCGTCGTGCCCGATCGTCCGCAGTCCCAACTTTTCCAGCCGTTCCACTTCCAAGCTATTGTGCACGATATCTCCGAGGCAATACAACGTATTCGTATTTTTCAGTTCGCGTTCTGCACTCTCGATAGCCGTTACCACGCCGAAACAAAAGCCGGAACCCTTATCTATCTCGACTTCTATCATGGCTAGTCTGATGTAACGACCTTTTCATACTGTTCCAAGAGCCAAGCCTTCTGCTCGGCAATCGTCAAATGCGAGTTATCCAGCTCCAGCGCATCATCAGCTTTACGGAGCGGACTCTCTACACGAGTCATATCGATATGGTCACGCGTCTTCACATTTTCAAGGACTTCCTCAAAAGAAGCAACCTCGCCTTTGGCTTTCAGTTCGTCCAAACGCCGTTGGGCACGCACTTCCGGGCTGGCTGTCACATAAATCTTCAGTTCCGCATCCGGAAAGACAACCGTACCGATATCGCGACCATCCATCACGATCCCTTTCGCCTTCCCCATTTCCTGTTGCTTGGCGACCATCGCACGGCGTACAAAACCTAAAGCAGCAATCGGACTCACGCGGTTGGCCACTTCCATCCCCCGTATTTCTTTCTCCACTTTCACGCCGTTCAGATAGGTATCCGGACGTCCGGTTTCCGGGTTAAAGCGGAAAGAGATATCGATATCGTTCATGGCATCCTGCAACTTCTGTTCATCGATACCGCCGCTTGTAAAGAAACCGTGCTGCAAACTGTACAAAGTGACAGCCCGGTACATCGCCCCTGTATCGATATAGGTATATCCCAGCTCCCTTGCCAAATCTTTTGCCATCGTGCTCTTCCCGGTAGAAGAGACACCATCTATCGCTATAATTATCTTTTTCATCACTACATATATTAATGTAAAGGAAATGCAAATATACAACAGTTTATCGCTCCCTTCCTTATAAATTATCCTATTCATCCTTATATTTTATTGTTTTCCATATAATCCGGAAACCGTTCGCAGCCAAGCGGACGATCTATGAGATACGACAAAGAAGCCAACGGACCAGTAATCCATTGACAAAAGGTCCTATCGCAAAGGAGAACGAAAAACCGAATTTACTTAGAAATCGCTGATCGTAGTGGAGATGCTCAACATCATGGAAAGAGCTGAAGGATGGTATTTGGCTACGGAAACACCGACGTCGAACATCTTGATCCGCACACCGGCACCACCGGAAAAACCGGCAAGAGCGTTACTTCCCTGCAATTTCATGTCCAACGCCGTCTTGGGGTTATACCCGATACCGAGCCAGAAGTTGTCGGAAGGGATATAATCAACACCGATCACCAGATGCTTCACAAAAGACTTGAAAAAATTATCTCCTGTATACTCCCTGTCGTAATCGTCTACATACTCAACCTTCCATTTCGTCAGATACTGTGCAGTCAGCGACAAACGGATCGGCGCATGGGCCATCTGTTTGGTGATCCCCAGCTGGATATCCCAGGGCATCTTCTGGCGCTCATCTTCATAGGCTTTCAATTGGGCTCCGATATTTTTAAAAGCAAAACCGAAAGAAAATCCTTTTTCAGAATCATAATAACTCAAACCGGCATCGACCACCATGCCGATCGAAGTATAATCGCCGATACTCGAATATAAAAACTTCAACGAAGCCCCGCCACGCCAGCGCTCGGAAAGGTCATACGAGAAGAAACCGTTCACACTGATGTCCTTTGCCGTAAAATCTCCCGTCGGAAGACCTTCTTCCGACATTCCCCGTATCTTTCCCTGACTGAAGAACGAGGCTCCCACACCCCAAGCTCCTTTTTCTTTATACGCCTTGGTAACAAGAGCGCTCCCGACATTGATATCCGATATATAGTTCAGGTAATTCAGATTAACCATCTGGTCCATCTCGGCTCCCAATAAAGCCGGGTTATGAAAAATCAGGGAAGGATCCCTTTCGACCAGAGACATCGTATTGCCTCCCATCGCATTGGCTCTTGCCGAAGAAGGATAGCGAAGAAAAGTATATCCGGTGTCGCCGGTTTGCGCGACAACAGCCCGTAACAAGAAGGAAAAGAAGAATATAAATAGAATATTTCTCATATTTCTCTGGTAAAATGCATACAAAGATAAATAAAACGGGTACATACACCCCACTTACAGAAACGGGAAAAAGCCGAAAAAGGTATATTGGGAGCTATTATTTTTATTCTCAGTCAAAAAAAAAGTAAAAATAGCGTATATTTAATACGAATTGTTCGGATTTAAAAAATAACTCCGTATATTTGTCGCAGAAGAAAAACACATCTTTAAACACTAAGAGATATGGAAGTTAAGAAATCACCGAAAGCGGACCTGGAAAAAGGTAAGACGATGGGTATCCTGATGGGTATGATCGTCGGACTTGCAGTACTGTTCGTGGGCTTCGAATGGAGCGACCGTGAAATCACAATCGTCCAAGATCAGGGCGTTGCTGATATCATCGCAGAAGAAGAAGTTGAAATTACGAGACCGGAGGACACTCCTCCCCCTCCACCGCCACCTCCCGCACCTGCTGTGGCAGAAGTATTAACCGTTGTAGAAGATGACGTCAAGTTGGACGACGTCGAAATCGTATCATCCGAAGACGATGCCGCTTCTGCACAGGTTGAAGCTTATACTCCTCCTGCAGTAGTTGAAGAAGAAGAGGAATCTTCACAGCAGATCTTTACTGTTGTAGAAACAATGCCTGAATTCCCCGGCGGACAAGGAGCTTTGTTACAATACCTGGCAAAATCAATCAAGTATCCGGTTATTGCTCAGGAAAACGGTATCCAGGGTCGTGTATCCTGCTCGTTTGTGGTTAACAAAGACGGTTCTATCGTAGACGCAGAAGTTATCCGTGGTGTTGACCCGTCACTGGATAAAGAGGCTCTCCGTGTGATCAACAGCATGCCGAAATGGTCACCGGGCAAACAGAGAGGTAAACCCGTACGTGTTAAATACACAGTGCCTGTTACATTCAGACTGCAATAATAACATGTAAATAGTACAAAAAGGCTGCTTCTATCGCAGCCTTTTTTATTTAAACAACATAATCTATGTTCGCTTTCAATGACATCCTACAGAAAATAGAGCAGGAAATTACCCGGCTCCAATTCACCTATCCGCCCAAAAGCTTATACGACCCGATCGAGTACATACTTTCACTCGGTGGAAAAAGAATCCGTCCGGCACTCGTACTGATGGCATGTAACTTATATAAGGAAAACGTAGATACAGCCGTCAATCCGGCGTTAGGGCTTGAAGTATTCCATAACTTCACCCTTTTGCACGACGACCTGATGGACGATGCCGATAAAAGAAGAAACAAACCGACCGTCCATAAAGTATGGAATGCCAACACAGCCATCCTATCCGGCGATGCCATGCTGATCGCAGCCTATCAACTGATCGGCGAAACAGAATCCGAATCATTAAAAGAAATATTAGACCTGTTTACCCGTACGGCGCTTGAAATATGCGGCGGGCAGCAGTACGACATGGAGTTCGAATCGAGAACCGATGTAACGGAAGAGGAATATATCGAAATGATCCGACTGAAAACGGCCGTATTGCTAGCCTGTGCCCTGAAGATGGGAGCCATCATGGGGAACGCTCCGAAAGCCGATGCCGAAACGCTGTATCAGTTCGGCATCAACATCGGACTGGCCTTCCAATTGCAGGATGACCTGTTGGATGTCTACGGAGACACGGCCACTTTCGGCAAAAATATTGGAGGAGACATACTCTGCAACAAAAAGACATTCATGCTGATCAACGCTTTACGCCTTGCTTCAAATACTCAAAAAGCGGAACTGAACAGCTGGATAGGTAAAAAGACATTCGATCCAGCAGAGAAAATCGCCGCCGTAACAGCCATCTATGACCAATTGCGGTTAAAAGAGTTGTCCGAAGAAAAAATACACGCATATTATAATCAGGCAATGAACTGCCTAACCTCATTAAACGTAGCTCCCGAAAGGCTAAACATACTGAAAGAAGTCAGCGCCCGTTTAATGAACCGCCAGTCTTAAAATGAAACTGATCGACACACACAACCATCTGTACTTAGAGGATTTTGATCCGGAACAGGATCAACTGGTCACAATCGCAAAAGAGTCGGGCATAGACACCCTGCTACTTCCGAATGTCGACACGAGCACCATCAGGCGGATGCATGACTTATGCGACCGTTATCCGGATTTCGCCTATCCGATGATGGGACTGCATCCGACCAGCGTTGACGAGCATTATGCAAAAAATCTGAAGGAAACAGAGTCATGGCTCGGTAAACGTGTTTATTGCGGAATCGGGGAAATAGGTATAGACCTGTATTGGGACAAAACATACCTGAAGGAGCAGAAAGAAGTATTCGAGGAACAGCTCAGATGGAGCATTGACCTCAACCTGCCGGTCGCCATTCATACCCGCGAAGCATACCCGGAAGTTTTCGATTCTTTATATAAGGTAGGAGCCGACACGCTCACCGGAGTCTTTCATAGTTTTACCGGTAATGAAGCCGAATTGGAAGAGATTAAAAAATTAAATAATTTCAAAATCGGGATAAATGGAGTCATTACATTTAAAAACTCCAGGCTGTCGGAAATCATCCGGCAGACAGACATCCGAAAAATAGTATTGGAGACAGACGCCCCCTATCTCGCCCCTGCTCCCTACAGAGGAAAAAGGAACGAGCCGGCCTATATCTGGAAAACGGCTGAAAAAGTAGCCCAGACCTATGGACTGACACTCGAAGATACCGTTGAAACAACACGGATAAATGCTCTAAAACTATTTAAAATCGAGAATAAACCAATATCGTGAGATATTTTCGCGCGTATTCAAAATTTATCCACCAGATATTGTGTATATGTCAGGCAAAAACTATAGATTTGTGCACTGAAACGTTTGGATATGCGATTTTTTTCGTATTTTGCACCCGTTTTAGAGAAGCGGTAGCTCGTTTTTGGAGAGATGCTCGAGTGGTTGAAGAGGCACGCCTGGAAAGCGTGTAAACCCCTAAAGGGTTTCGCGGGTTCGAATCCCGCTCTCTCCGCTTTAAGATACCATGACGATTATTAATAACAAAAAATAAAAACAAATAAGAGAATTATTAATCTTAAAAATTAAACACACAATGAAAAAGTATTTTGCAAAAACGTTCATGAGTTTATGTGCTCTTGGAATCTCTTCTGTAGCATTCGCGCAAGAAGCTACCGAAACCGCTGTTGAAGGTGGCATGTACCAGGCTTTGAAGACTAAGTTTATCGAAGGTGGTGCCGACTTCATGAGTTTGGTTGCCATCGCATTGATTTTCGGTTTGGCTTTCTGCTTGGAAAGAATCATTTACCTGAACTTGGCTGAAACTAACTCCAGCAAATTGCTGAAAGGTATCGAAGATGCTTTGGATAAAGGTGATGTAGAAGGTGCAAAAGCTATTGCTCGTGACACAAGAGGTCCTATCGCTTCTATCGCTTACCAGGGTTTGATGAGAATCGACCAGGGTATTGATGTTGTTGAAAAATCTATTGTTTCTTATGGTGGTGTTCAGGGTGGTCTTTTGGAAAAGAACATGTCTTGGATCACATTGTTTATCGCAATGGCTCCGTCATTAGGATTCTTGGGAACTGTAGTAGGTATGATCATGGCGTTCGATAAAATCGAACAGGTTGGTGATATCAGCCCGACGGTTGTAGCAGGCGGTATGAAAGTGGCCTTGATCACAACAGTAGGTGGTTTGATCGTTGCTTTGATCCTTCAGATATTCTATAACTATTTGTTGAGCAAACTGGAAGCTATCCTGAACCAGATGGAAGATGCTTCTATCACTTTGCTGGACTTAGTTATTAAATATAACCTCAAATTTAAAAAATAAGAAACAACTATGGCAGTTACTAAAATAAGAAAAATGTCCAGTTGGACATTACTGATAGTATCGCTTATCAGTATTGTCGTTCTGGGTATGTTCTTCGGCGGAGGCATCACGAATCCGGGAGAAGAAATGAAAGAATATGTATATACAGGTCTTTTGCTTAATTGGACTTCAGCATTATTCTTCGTCACAATCATTTGCATGGTGTTATTTGCTGTTTGGCAGTTTATCACCCTGCTGAAAGTTAATCCTAAATCAGCTCTTTCTGCTTTAGGTGTCGTAGTTGCTTTCGTTGCAATGCTGTTTATCACTTATTCAATCGGTGATGGAACTCCGTTACAAGGTCTGAATGCAGATTCTCAGAAATATAACACAGCCGGTTGGTTGCAAATCACAGATATGTGGATTTGGTCTACAGTTGTCCTGCTGGTTTTAATCGTTGCATGTGTGGTTTGGGGCTCTGTCAAAAGAATGCTCGGTAAATAATAGTAATAACGAATTGATAAAACAAGAAAGAAATGGGTAGTAAAAGAAAGACACCGGGTATTAATGGATCGTCTTCAGCCGATATTGCTTTCATGTTGCTTATCTTCTTCCTTATTACTACATCCATGGATACAGATAAAGGTCTGGCAAGACGTTTGCCGCCTCCTGTTCCTAAAGACCAAAAGAAGAATGATGTTGATGTTAACAAGAGAAACTTGGTTGTCGTGCTGATCAACAGCAGTAACCAAATCCTCTTTAACGGTGAACCGACCGACATCAAGCAACTGAAAGACAAGGTAAAAGAGTTCATTGACAACCCGTATAATGACGCAAATAAACCTGAAAAGGTTGAAGAGGACGTTCCTTTCTTCGGAAAAGTAATGACCGCTAAAAAACACGTAATTTCTTTACAGAATGACCGTGGTACCGAATATCAGGCTTATATCAGCGTTCAGAACGAATTGGCAAAGGCATACAACGAATTGCGTGATGATATTTCCAGAAAGAAATTCGGAAAATTATTCGCAGATCTAGATGAAGACCAACAAAAGGCTGTGCAGCAGATTTATCCGCAAAAGATTTCTGAGGCAGAACCTAAAAATTATGGAGATAAGAAGTAATGGGAAAGTTTAGTAAAGCGGGCGGACGTGAAATGCCCGAATTGAATACGTCATCATTACCTGACTTGGTGTTCGCATTCTTGTTCTTCATCATGATGGTAACATCCATGCGTGAAGTAACATTGATGGTGCAATTCCGCGCTCCACAGGCTACTGAACTTCAGAAGCTGGAAAAGAAATCGTTGGTTACATTCATCTATGTAGGAAAGCCGACCCAGGAATATCAGGCTAAAATGGGTTCTGAAGCCCGCTTGCAGTTGAACGACAAGTTCGCTGAAGTATCGGAAATTCAGGACTACATCGCTCAGGAAAAATCCAGTATGAAAGAAGAAGACCAGCCGTTTATGACAGTGTCCATCAAGGCCGATAAGGAAACCAAGATGGGTCTGATCACAGACGTTAAGCAGGCGCTTCGTGAAGCATACGCATTGAAGATTAGTTATTCTGCCCGTCAGGCTGCTGACTAATCTCTGGATATACAAAATAAAAAAGGCGAGGTTTCTAACCCCGCCTTTTTTATTGCCTTTTAGTCACCGATCAGAGCCCTTTCCCTCAAAGGAGATGACACCCATCCAATAATAAATAGACACATAGCTATTTACAGCAATAGCTACTACTTTTTTACTTTTCGACATTGGTCGAAAAGGTTTTTGCCCTTAGTCGAAAGCGCTTTTGACCAAGGGCGAAAGCACTTTCGACTAAGGGCAAAAGCTCTACAGTTGGACTGTTTGACAACAGAAACATGGCTACTGCCACTTAAATCGTCGAATTAGAACGAGAAAACAAATAGGCAATGTGCAAAACGATCACCGGGTGAGCCCATCTTTCACTCCATACACATTCTTATGAAGACAATTCTTCACCAGCTCGAAAGAATGCTCCAGATCAACATCGCCATATGTCATAAGCCGCATCTCCAGCCATTCTCCACCTTCCCGGTAAGGAGGCTGGTGATAAACCTGATTGTCCAGTTTAAAGCCCAAACGTTCATAAAAGCCAATCCTGCGCTTGCTCATCTCATCAGTAGGCATTTCTACTTCCAGAACAACCGGAGTACCGCAGAAGACCAGAAATTGCTTCATTGCCTCAGCCCCTATTCCTCCATTACGGGCCGCCGGATCAATTGCAAAATGCTCCACATAAGTATAACCGTCAAAAAGCCAACCGGTGATGAAGCCGACATACCGGTCTTCTTTTGATAAAGCATACACGATAAACCGGGATTCGTCTCTAACCAAATTGCGGACAAGCGAAAAGTCACGGCGTTCCACTTCCGGAAAAGATTCTGTGTACGTTCTCTCTATCAGATCCAATGCCGGATCAGAAAAGTCTTTTACAGACCTACATGCTACTACTGATTGTAAACTCATAAAACTATAAAATTGAAGATTATTATTACTAAAGAAACTTACAAACTAAAATATTCCACTAAAAAATAGAGGTTAATCATTAGAGATTATTTATATTTGTATTAAGATTGTAAGAACTGATTTATACAGATATACAAATATAGTGAAATTATGGCACACCATCAACTGGATGAACTTGACGAGAAGATATTAAAACTAATCATAGGCAATGCCCGTATGCCTTTCCTCGAAGTTGCACGGGAGTGTAATGTATCGGGTGCAGCAATACACCAACGTATACAAAAACTTACCAACCTGGGTGTAATCAAAGGATCTGAATTTATCGTCGACAACACAAAAGTAGGTTATGAAACTTGTGCATACATGGGTTTGTACCTCAAATCTCCCGGGCAGTTTCCATCGGTGACGGAGGCTCTGAAGGAAATCCCGGAGGTGGTTGAATGTCACTACACGACTGGACAATATGATTTATTCATAAAGATATATGCAAAGAATAACCAGCATTTGCTAAGCATTATCCATAATAAGCTTCAACCGTTAGGCCTTGCCCGAACCGAATCGCTGATCTCTTTCAAGGAAGCGTTCAAACGGCAGATCCCAATCGACTTGGAAGATGAAGATTAAATAAAAAACTCCGCATAGTCCTCTGAACGTTCTATGCGGAGTTTTGATTTTTCAATTCTATGCGAAATTAGAAATCGGCATTCTTCGGTGTACGAGGGAAAGGAATCACGTCGCGAATATTTGTCATACCTGTCACAAACAACAGCAGACGTTCGAAGCCCAAACCAAAACCGGAATGAGGAACCGTACCGAAGCGGCGGGGATCCAAATACCACCACATATCCTTCATAGGAATCCCCATTTCATTGATGCGGTTCAACAGTTTGTCATAATCGGCTTCACGCTCGGAACCACCGATAATTTCACCGATTTTCGGGAACAACACATCCATCGCACGAACCGTCTTGCCGTCCTCATTCTGCTTCATATAGAAAGCTTTGATCTCTTTCGGATAGTCAGTCAGGATTACCGGACGTTTGAAATGCTCTTCAACCAGGAAACGTTCATGCTCAGAAGCCAGGTCGACACCCCAATATACCGGGAACTCGAACGTGTGGCCTTTAGCAACGGCCTCTTCCAGAATCTTGATTCCTTCCGTATAAGACAAACGGACGAAATCGTCTTTCAACACTCCCTGCAAACGTTCGATCAAACCCTTATCGAACATATCGTTCAAGAATTTGATATCATCCATACAGTTGTCCAAAGCCCATTGTACACAATACTTGATGAACTCTTCCGCCAACTGCATATTGTCCAGGATATCATTGAAAGCCACTTCCGGCTCGATCATCCAGAACTCAGCCAAGTGGCGCGGCGTATTGGAGTTTTCCGCACGGAAAGTCGGACCGAATGTATAAATCTGTCCCAAAGCCGTAGCCGCCAATTCACCTTCCAACTGTCCAGAAACGGTCAGGCTCGCCTGTTTACCGAAGAAATCGTTATCATAAACGATAGATCCGTTTTCATCCTTCTTCAGATCATAGAGGTTCATGGTCGTCACCTGGAACATCTGACCCGCACCTTCACAGTCGGAAGCTGTGATCAGCGGTGTATGGAAATAGAAGAACCCTCTGTCATGGAAAAATTTATGAATGGCATAAGCCATGTTATGACGAATACGGAACACCGCACCGAATGTATTCGTACGTGGACGGAGATGAGCGATCTCACGCAGGAACTCCATCGAATGGCCTTTTTTCTGCAAAGGATAAGTATTCGGATCGGCAGAACCGTAAATTTCTATTTCAGTAGCCTGGATCTCCACATTCTGGCCTTTTCCCTGCGACTGCACCAACGTACCGTTTACACTGATACTCGCACCTGTTGTTATCGGCTTCAGAAATTCTTCGCCCAGCTTGTCCACGTCTACAACGATCTGAACATTATTTATTGTAGAACCGTCATTCAAGGCTATGAAACTAACCTGTTTACTACCACGGCGGGTACGGACCCATCCTTTCACGTTAACGGTCGTACCGAAAGCTTCGCTTTTCAGTACGTCTACAATTTTTGTTCTTTTAATTGCTTCCATGTTTATATTTTTATTCTTAGGTAATCAAAACAAGTTAGCCGGCTTTTCCAACCGGCTAAACTCTATATTATTCGAAAGCCCCCATGCGGAGCGCGTTCACTTCACGTTCGTTCAGATAACGCCACTTTCCACGTCCAAGGTTCTTTTTTGTAAGACCGGCAAAATATACACGATCCAGTTTAACCACGTGATAGCCCAGTGATTCGAAAATACGACGGACGATACGGTTACGCCCTGAGTGAATTTCGATACCGACCTGGCTCTTATCATCTTCGCTTGCATAACTGATGGCATCAGCATGGATTTCTCCGTCTTCAAGCTCTAATCCGTTAGCGATCTTTTCCATATCTTCGATAGATACGTTCTTATCCAACCATACATGGTAGATTTTCTTCTTCTTGAAAGAAGGATGCGTCAGCTTGGAAGCCAGATCGCCATCGTTCGTCAGCAACAGTACACCTGTCGTATTACGGTCCAGACGTCCCACCGGATAAATTCGTTCCTGGCAAGCGTTCTTTACCAAATCCATGACAGTCAGACGTTCCTGAGGATCATCCGAAGTTGTCACACAGTTCTTCGGCTTATTCAGGACGATATACACTTTACTCTCGATCTGAACCGGCTGGTCTTTGAACAACACCGTGTCCTGACGCGTAATCTTCGTTCCCAATTCAGTTACAACCTGACCATTTACCTGAACAACTCCTTCCTGGATAAATTCATCCGCCTCGCGACGAGAACAAACACCTGCATTGGACAAGAACTTATTCAAGCGGATCGGTTCGTTAGGATCTGCCAGCACTTCCTTATACTTCAACTGCTTCTGGAAGTTATACTTGGCATTCGGATTGTAATCACCGGTACGGCGATTGTTGTTCGGACGTCTGTTGTTATTGTAGCCGCCACGTCCGCCGCCATTTCCATAACGGTTGTTGTTATTACCGTATGAAGGTCTGCCACCACGATTATCGCGATTATCGTAAGACGAACTTACACGGGTATCACCTACACGCGGTCTTCTTTTCTTTACACCATCACCCGAAACACCTTCGCCGGACGGAGTAGCCGAATAAGCCTTTCCTCTGTCTTCATAGTTCGGGCGAGACGGACGATTGTACGGACGATCGTTCCCATAAGAACGGTCATTGCCGTAAGAAGGGCGATCGTTGTTACCGTAAGGGCGATTGCTACCATAAGAAGGTCTGCTGTTATAGCCGCCTTCACGATTAGAGTTGCCATAGCTACGGTTTCCACCATTATCGCGGTTATACGGTTTGTTGTAACCGCCATCACGGTTATCATACGTACGCGGGCGACTCGGTCTGTCTCCATAAGAGCGGTTGTCCCCATAAGAATTATAACCTCCGCGGTTATATGGTCTCCGTTCATAGTTGTTTCCCTCAGGTCTGTTATAACCTTGATTGTAAGGTCTTCTTTCAGAATCCTGGTCTGTGTTTTCCCGTCTGATACTTGGTATCACCTTTCTTGGACGCGGTTGAGATTCATCTCTTTCTTCTGTGCTCATTTGATGTAAATTAAATGATAATTAACTACTTGGTAACCTCACGGCTACCCATTGTTTCTCACTAAATACCTGTATAATTATGCGGCGTTATCGCCTTTAATTCAGCTTTAACAGCATCGCTAACCTGCAACGTATCAATAAAATTACTGATCGATTCGGCTGTGATACCTTCATTTGTACGAGTCAAGGCTTTTAATGCTTCATAAGGTTTCGGATACCCTTCACGACGAAGGATAGTCTGAATTCCTTCGGCCACTACAGCCCAGCAGTTATCCAAATCCCGGTACAATGCTTTCTCGTTTAATAACAACTTACCCAGCCCTTTTGTTAAACTTTTGAATGCGATTTCGACATGAGCCATCGGCACACCGACATTACGAAGGACTGTAGAGTCTGTCAGGTCGCGCTGCAAACGTGAAATCGGCAACTTGGTTGCCAGGTGCGTCAGGATAGCATTTGCCATACCCAAATTACCTTCCGCATTTTCGAAGTCGATCGGATTCACCTTGTGCGGCATAGCAGAAGAACCGACCTCACCGGCTTTGATCTTCTGTTTAAAATATTCCATAGAAACATACTGCCAGAAATCACGGCACAAATCGATCAAAATCGTATCGATACGTTTCATCCCGTCAAAAATAGCAGCCATGTTGTCATAGTTGGAAATCTGTGTCGTCCATTCCTCACGGCTCAGTCCCAACACTTCATTCACAAACTTATTCCCGAAAGCTTTCCAGTCATATTCCGGAAAAGCCACATGATGCGCATTGAAATTACCGGTTGCTCCACCGAACTTAGCAGAAACAGGAGTCACTTTCAACAGCTTCACCTGTTGTTCCAAACGGTAAACAAACACCATCACTTCTTTTCCTAAACGGGTAGGAGAAGCCGGCTGCCCATGTGTCTTGGCCAACATGGGAACATCCGCCCAGTCTTCGGCATATTTCTTCAACATGTCGATCACTTCTTGCAAACCGGGAAAATACACTTCGTTCAGTGCATCCTTGATAGACAATGGAACGGATGTATTGTTAATATCCTGGGAAGTCAATCCGAAATGGATAAATTCCTTATATTCCTGCAAAGACAACAAATCGAATTTCTCTTTTATAAAATATTCAACAGCCTTTACATCATGATTTGTCACACTCTCGATCTCTTTAATACGGGTAGCGTCCTCAACCGAAAACTCGCGGTAAATTTTCCGCAAAGCCTCTTTATTCTCCCCAGTCGCCAACGCACGAAGCTGCGGTAAGAATTCAGACAGAGTAATAAAATACTCGATCTCAACCTGCACTCTGTATTTAATGAGCGCATACTCTGAAAAGTAAGCCGCCAGGTTCTCGGCTTTATTTCTATATCGCCCGTCTACAGGCGAAATTGCTGTCAGTGTCGAAAATATCATATACATTATTAATATGGAGTTGCAAAGTTACTATAAATCTTAATACATATAGGCGGAGATGAAGTTTTTTTCTACTTTTTCGCAAAAATATTTGGAGGTAATAAAAAAAGCCGTATCTTTGCAGCGCTTTAGAGAGATAGAGCATATCAAACTTAATGAACAAATGAAAGGGCGTTTAGCTCAGCTGGTTCAGAGCATCTGCCTTACAAGCAGAGGGTCGGCGGTTCGAATCCGTCAACGCCCACTCATCACCAAAATGATTTCATATTCGGGCGTTTAGCTCAGCTGGTTCAGAGCATCTGCCTTACAAGCAGAGGGTCGGCGGTTCGAATCCGTCAACGCCCACTTTTTTTTTAAGAGCAATCATGATTACATGATTGCTTTTTTTATTTCCCAACCAACACAAAGAAACACCTTATTCTCCCACTATTCTTTAAAAGAAGGCTAACACAACAAAAAAGGCAGGAATAATAATTCCCGCCTTTTTGTTTCCTTTCGTATACACCTAACAGCTTCCCCTATAGAACCTCACCGTTTCTTTTTATATAATGCAGAAGATATGACATGATCGATAGAAAATTTACCCGGTCCCGTTATGTACATCAGCACAAATACCACCAGATAAATAAAGGCCAGTTCCTTCACGGCAAACGGATCATTCCCGTGTATCACAAAAAAAGCCATTCCCATTGTAAAGACCATCGGGATCATAGCCAGACGATAAAACGCACCGAATATAAAGCCTACGGAGCAAAATACCTCACCGAAAACAGCCAGCCCCAACGACAACGTACTTCCTACACCCAATGGGTCCGGGAAAGATTCCGACATGACACTAAAATTCGTCCATTTCTGGATACCATGCGAAAGCAGCAATACTCCGAAAAGGATACGCAACGCCAACAAAAAAAGAGAAAAAGCATTTCCTACCGGCTTGGCAGGAAAAAGAAATTTATAAACCACTGACATAATCTTTGTTCTTTCTTAAATTAGTTATTCATTTATAAAACATAAATAAAAAAGAAAAGTTTACGCGTAACCCCATAAAAAAAGGACTTCCAACACTTGGAAATCCTTTTGTGACCAGGGTGGGATTCAAACCCACGACCTTCAGAACCGGAATCTATCATTCAAAACAACATAATAATTTAAAATACTGCATATTACAAATCATAAAGAAACACGTTTGCGAAACAATTGCGAAACTTCTGTTTCTAAAAATCATATTTCAAAACTTTTTATTGGCAATTGCCAATTGTATTTACCGAGGCAAAACACTATAGACCCTCCAGCCATTTTTTACCGGACTTGGTGTTAAGCCAAATTGCTATGACTGATCCTACAACTGCCATTATGCAGAATAATCCTATTAATGCTTCCATATCATCTATTCTACTTTATTATTTTATACCCAATATAAGCAAAAATGTAAGTTACAAATGTTCCGATTGATATAATAATCCAAGAATCAATGTTATTCTTATTTATAACAACCGAAGCAACACTCCCTATCACTAATGCCGCGAAAGATAACTTGGAAAGATCATAAAAGAACTTTCCAAGTGTTTCTTTTGAAACCATCTCTCGCTCGCGTATATTTTGTTTCTCTTCTTGCTTTTTCTCCCAGTTGCCCATATCATATATTAAATCGTAAATCAAATATTTTTTTTCATACAATTTGAATATTAACTCATTATTATAATCTATAATATCGATATATTTGAGAACAAACCGAAAATCTACTGCCTATCCAACATAGTCCTTAACGCCCATATTGTTTCATCCTTAGATTTAATTGTTGCGTCCTTTTCTAAAATAATCCTCTCAAGGTCTTGAATACGTTGGTTAAGTCTATCGGTATCGTTCAAGCCAGTACCTACACTTGAACTTAGGCTCTGTATTTCCACACTGCCATCCGGTTTAATAATTTTTTGTGTTCCATTTTCAGGCAAAGACACATTAATATGGTTTCCTACATTTGTATAGGAAGATTTGTTATTTCCTCCTATAGAACCAAAATTTTGGCCTGAATTGTTGTTATTATCACTTAAAATCATTTTCCCCTCCCCTCCAAGAAGCCAATTTCTATCAATAATACTATATTTCTTACAAATAGCATCGATATAGACGTTTGCATATTGAGTATCACCATTTAACGCTTTTGATAAATTACTTTTATCTCTTTCTATAATATCTGCTACTTCGCCTATATTTGACAAATTTTCAACATAAATAATATAGTTTACAGCTTTCCTAATTCTTAATCCTAGCTCTACATTTTTTTGCTTTACCATATTTTTAGGTATATTTGCATCGTATCAGGTTGCGGATGATACTATACGGATTAATAATATCCCAGTTAGGGATTATGTAAGCGACCAACTTCAAACCGCAACTTTGGAGTTAGTCACTTTAAATATTTCTATGAAAAAGAAAACTCCTAAAGGCTTCTCCACTGATTTTTTAGATAGCGATGAAGGCAAAAAATTATATTCTCAAATTCAATCGGCATTTGCGAATTGTCATTTCCCTACTTCACATTCACCAAAGCTATCCTGTTCAATAATTCAAAGTATCCCTTTATTTTGTCGGATTGTTTCACGCCGGACAAAAGTTTGAGTATTTCGTCTTTCCCATTTTTTGTAATTGTTATGGACTTTGGATTTGTCATACATTCAAGTAATCCTTTTACTATTGCATTGCATGTTGCTATATCCAAAAATTGTGATGTATGAAATAGACATGCAATACCATGATATAGAAATCTATATTCTAACCCGAGTGGGTCTTCCTTTAATAATAAGTAATGATATATCATCCAATTTGTATTCTCGGATACTGCCATGCCTTTTTGGATCATAAGAGATGCTCCTGTTGATATTTCATCAATTTTATCTTTTGTGTTTTTAATATCAATTATCGTATATATATTCCACCCCACAAGTACAGTTACAAGTAACGATAGCACCCCGACTAACACCCCTTGGTAATCAAACCCTAATTCTTGATTACGCGGACAAGCTACACATATAGATACCACACTAATAAGTATAGCCATAAAACTAAAAAACAAAGCCAAACTCTCTTTCTTCATAACTACTTTATATAATGTACGCGAAACTGCACTAATGTTAAAAATCGGTTAAATAACCATTATTTTTGGTATTACACCATTGTTGTACCGAAATAATAGGTATATTTGCATCGTAATAAACAACAAACCCGTTTTGCAAACGAAAACAAAAACGGCGATTTGCAAATATAAAAAATAAACAAGATATGAAGGTTGTAAGGTATAAGATTTTGTACGAAAAAGGGGTAGTATCCAAATTATCCTCCAGATTCGGCGTAACAGATCAAACGGTCAGGAATGCACTTAGATTTTCAACAGAAGGGGACCAGCCTGATTTAATTAGAGAGGTTGCGTTGAAGGAATACGGATGTGTGTTACAAAAAAAGCAAATATAGCCATGAAAATCAAGATAGAACTTTTCGAATTAAAAAACCTCCTCATTGAAGCGGCAACGCTCGGTGCGGAAGCTGCCGAGAAAAGACGTTCTCCAACATCTGATAGGATGAAACAAAGAGAGGTACACAGATGGCTTAAAACTCTTGGACATAAGCCTGCTATTCTTGACAAAATGGTGAAAGAAGAATTGGTGAAGCCGCTTAGAAACGGTGAAAGCAAGAACTCACCTTTGGTGTATTCCAGAATGGAAATAGAAGCGGCTTTAACAGCATACAAATCTTTTGATTCTGTAAATGGCATATAAAGGGCATAAGCCGAAAGCGTTCGGCTGGTGAAGGAAAGCGTTCCTGACCGGGTTCGAATCCCGGATGCCCACAAAAACGTTCTTTGACATGGTTACAATGAAAGTCCTTGATCCTATCATAGGTTACACGTAAGAGGTATCGGGATAGCGACAAGGCGGTATAAGGCAAAATGGAGGGAGGAAAGATATTTCCAGCTCACGATGAAGTTTAATCGTTCTTTTCATTAAGTCTTATGCGACAATGCGAAAGTATTATAAAGCTGGAACATCCTTTAGGTGTTACGAGTCAAACGTTGGTTAACCTATCCAGTTTTCAAGATATAACCCGGCTTTGAAGGCGAGATGCTGTCGATCGGATCGGCTGCCGGGTGCAAGTAACTAATTGTATTAAAACATGAACATTTTCAAAGTAATCAAATTAAAAATAAGACAATGGTATATTAGAAAATTATTCTTCCGAATATACTTTGGTTTCCTAAAGCGGAGTAATGAAAATTACCCTTTTGAGAGAGCAGCTTGTGATCTGGGCAATATCATTGACTTTCTTAAACAGGCTTCAAATTCACACCAAATTTCGCATTTTGAACATGATAAGGAGGAAGGACAACTGGAATAGAGAATCTAACCTTCGAAACATTTTCGTCTTTGGTTGTATTTCCACTGCCTATACTTCCTGCTACAATAGCAGACAGGACAGTGATCTTTCCTGCTATCTCATTAGATGAACCGACAGAAACTGATACCTCAAAATCAATATCTGAAACAGTTAATGCACTTAGTTCTTTTGATTGTATATGATTTTTATTATTCCAATTACCTGTAGGAGCAATTATAGCACCATTATTCAGTTCTTGTTGACACTCCTTGACAGCATTGGTTATATCAAAAATTACCCCTTTGATAAAATCTTTTAATTCCATATTTCTTAATATTTATGTTTAGCACCGTAAAGTTAAGAAAACCCTCCGAAAAAGCGTGAAGCTGCTGATCGAATTAGCCGGAGGGATCATAAACGGAGGTTCACAGGTGGTAACGAATATGTCTGTAGCCGTTTTCATATTCGTTATGCTGTTCAATACAGCATCCTCCACTTTGTATTTTGTAACAAATTTTGGTTTATGCCTCTCTCGTCCGTGAGGATATAGCGAGGTGTCTTTTGGTATAAATAAAGAATTATATGTTACCGGAGCTTTCTGGGAAGACCGCTCCGGCTTTTTATCTGAAATTAAAAAATCAACGATATATGAAAGCAATTCAACTGTTCATGTTCAGCCTATCTGCGCTGGTGACATTCACGCTGTTTATCGGCGCGTTCTTCAATCCGTCATATTGGCTATTCGTGCCGGGTATGGCGTATTTATCATACCTGTTTTTCAAAGAAAAGCGATGGTAAGGGATATCTACATTATAGATCCGGACGGGGAGCAAGACTTCGACGGGTTTGAAGATACGGAAGATCCCGAAGATGTATATCAGAGGGAATGGGAAAATACAACTATGTATTGGTAAAATTAATATTCAAATCTAAATTATATAGAAAATGACTAAAAATGAAATTTTAAACAGTAACTGTGATGTCCGCTGTAGCGCTGCCGGGAACCCTAACACACCGGTAGAAGTGTTAACTGAACTGGCTAAGGATAGCGACTGTGATGTCCGCTGTAGCGCTGCCGGGAACCCTAACACACCGGTAGAAGTGTTAACTGAACTGGCTAAGGATAGCGACTGTGATGTCCGCCGTAACGCTGCCGGGAACCCTAACACACCGGTAGAAGTGTTAACTGAACTGGCTAAGGATA